>PDWI01000791.1_pt1 | contig 131603 bp, 104 predicted proteins | sample 1430891 | NCBI WGS metagenome assembly PDWI01 (sample SAMN01162508, study PRJNA174530) | Oral metagenome, whole genome shotgun sequencing project. | biome: Marine environment; feature: Marine mammal; material: Swab sample of the gingival sulcus; isolation source: swab sample of gingival sulcus...
TGTTGGTCTATCTCGCAAAATCTCTGTATTTTCAGCATTACTTAGTTTTGGAAACCCCGATTTTTGGGCTTTGGGCCCTTTTTCGGGGTTTTGTTTCCTGCAATATAACATTTATAGGGCTGATATACAACTTGATAATTACTCCTGAGTGTGCCTAAATAGATAATACAAAGTTGAGCCATTTATTTTTCTTGGCAAAAGAATGGTGAAAATACAGCCTGAAAAATGTCCATTAGAGAGGAACATCTGAAAAATAGCCTAAATTTTGTCTATTATACCTATTATTTGTTATCAACTATTATTAGTGGATAATAATCTCACCCATTTTGCAACGTTTGTTACCAAGTTCTATTGTCGGTGTACCATCTAATTCTCCTATCGAAACAAATAAATGGTATTTACCTCGTTCTATCTTATACCCGTAATTAGCCAAAGGATCATTTAACTTAGACCCTATAAAAAAAGGAGATGTCAATTCTTCATACAAGAAATGGTTCGAGGAACTCGTCTTCAAATTTTTAACATTAAAATTGTTATCAACCAAAACAGAGACAATTCCGCCCTTCATATCTTTAATAGTAACACAAAGGTAACCTCCTAAATAACAAGGTGCTACCCCCGAATTGCACCACACAGAAGTTACAGAAAATGGCTGACCAATTGTTACAACATTGGGATAAGATAGTTCACGAAGTTGTATTCGATATCCCATGCGAAGGTTGATCTGTTGAATAATGTCCATATTTTCTTTCAAGAATATTCTTGGCCACCAGTGTATAGACATATAACTTGCATGATACACCTCAACTGACTGTGCAAAAATATCTTTGTTCCATGCTCCGGACTCCAGAGACAAACCATAATGCTGATGTTCCAGAATTACCGGAAGCGATGGCCAAAAATCCTGCGCAAGCTCTGCACTGTACCACGAATGCGGGGGCTTATCAACCATAATACTATCGTCGCGAAGGGTAACCCCTTTTGAAAGGGCATATGCACTGAAAGAAAGATCTTTGCTTTCATTTGCTCCAGCATAATCATCGCTCACACATAAGAGCGTCTTCTTAAATTGATTGGAATAAATATCCAAATGTTTTTTCTTAATTTCTAAACTATATTCTTTCTTTGTGCTCCAAAAGGTATGTCCTTCCCCCCAAATTCCAAAATGCCCCAGGTCGATAAATGCGATATTTGGGTTTCCATCATAACGATCGGCCATTGCACGAACAAAATGATCAACTTTCTCTAAAAAAACAGGATCTCCATAATCCGGTTCCCACAAGTTCTTATCTTTTCCAAAGTTGAACCCTTTGGCTCCGGCTTTCTGAACCCATTCGGGTGTTGCAAACCTAATATTGCTTTCGCAGGCCGTAATTCGCAAAGCAACTTTTTTACCTTTTTCTATCCAACGCTGAGCAGGTGTATCCAACACCTGCCAATTGAATACTCCCTCCTCTGGCTCAATATATGCCCATGGAAGGCGAAGATAAACCGTTGAAAGGCCCGGAAAATCATCTAATGTGTCAGACGGCTCTAATCTTGAACCATAATAATCCAAACTATTCGAATAATAATGCATTGTCCAGCCCATTCCGGGATTTATAAGTGCCCTTCCATGATCAACCGGATGTACAACGCAAACATCTGTTTTACCATAACTTTCAGATACTGAAGAGGCAAACGTTCGATTCGGCAAAAATACAGACGACGAAACCCCTAAGCCTATATTTTTAATAAAATACCTCCTACTTAACATTATCAAATATCTTTAATCTTAAATTTCTTGTCATTTATTTTCGCCAAAGTTTCTTTGCTGCATTTCAACCCCTCGTAGTTCTTCTTTTATGATAACTTTATCATTTTTCTGCTCTTTACTCCACCGATCATTTTGTTTTAAGGTATTAATACTTCCCGTTTCTTCCTGAAGATCATAAATTGAAGGGAAAATAGCATTACTTGTCTGAAGCAACAAAGTATCGGATAATAAGGTGTTTTTTCCCTCATAAAGAGGAGAAACAATGACTCTTATTTTCCCCGGTTGTAAAGTGGTCCGAATTAAAGCAGATGTTGTTCCCCATTCTATTCGCCTGCGTTGTTCAGTGTTCAATGCATTATCAATTAAGATTCCTTCTCCTTCAACTTTGAAGTTAACCAATGTATTATTGAGCCTTTTAACAGTTCCGTAATCATCCACAACAGAAACAACAACAGGAATAATTGTACTTCCATCTGCATAAATATCCGACACCTCCGTTTCTACAGATAGCTTTAAACGAACAGGCCTAAATCCCGGTCTTTTCATCGTTTCAATAACTACATTACCTCGATAAAACCCCCTGGCAAAAAGAAAAATATTTTTATCCCTTTCTTCCCAGGTTGGGGAACTCCAACTAAGATGAGTAATATCTGACCACCGATAGACATTTTTAAAAATAATTGGCGGATGTGGCATCTTATAGTTAGGATCTGGTGCCAAAGTAACAGAATCCTGCCCCATAATAATCAGCTGGACAGAATCGCAGTTAGTAAAAACTGTGACATCACCAGGAGAAAAAGGTGTTATTTCGTTAGCAATTGTAAGGAAATAAGGACTCTGACCTCCTTTACTCAAGTAAGGGCTATCCGGATCCTGTTGACTTTGAAACATATAATAGGAATATTTTTTTTGACGGAAATTATCAACAATACCCCCATAAAACGGATCGGGATGATAACCTCTTTCCGTATCAAAAAAATGCCATAGAGCTCCCCCAATCAAATTCTTTGGAGCATTATAAAACAACTCCCAACACCCGTAACTCTCCTTTGGATTAGCATAATGTAAAGCTTGTGTCAATTGCGGCACCTCACCCCAATTCCTCGCAGCCCGACTGTCTGAATTATGAGCATAAAAGTCATCGACATTATCACCCCATTCCCGTGTAAAATAAGTTATTCTATTGAACGCTTTTTCATTTTTTTGAACATTAATGGGGTTCTGTTCATATATAATATCAAATAGTTCCGATTCAGGAATATTTTTATCGGGGTTAGCCGCAGCAAAACAATCTTTGTAGGGGTATTCTTCATGAACAACATAATAAGCCCGTTTGGTAAAACTTCTTAAATCAAATTGATCACCCAACACATGAGTTTCATTTAAAAGCGGTTCCCACATTAATACCGACGGATGATTTCTATCACGTCGTATCATATTACGAATATCGGATATCACGTATTCCTCAAATACTGGATCTTTATTCCAAAACTGCCAGCCGGGAGTACATACAATCATAAAGATTCCCAATTGGTCGCATGCATCCATAAAGGCAGGATCCTGAGGATAATGTGATCCCCGCACAATCTTTATTCCCGCATCGCGCATTAATTTCGCATCCTGCCAATGCAGATTATTTGGCACAGCATTTCCGATTAGTGCATAATCCTGATGATGGTTCACTCCCATCAACTTTCCTGCATAAGGTTTACCATTCAAAAAAAATCCTTCTTCACCTTTGAAATCAAAGGTCCGTATCCCAATGTATTGGTAATAACCATCTAGTATTTTTCCCTCTTCATTTTTAACTACAGTAAATAATTGATACAAATTTGGTTCATCCGGGGACCAGAGTTTTGGTGTTGGAACCTGAATTTCAATCACAGTATGGTCTGATTGTCCACTATTTAATATCAACGATCTTTGATGAACTTCTTCAGGTATTCTTTCGCCTTCAAACTGCAAATAGTTCTCGACAACAATTTGTTTATTATCACCCGACCTGTTCCTAAGATCTGTTTGAACAACGACGGTCGCCATTTTTTCCGATACATCTTCGTAATGAACAAAAACACCTCCTCCCGCAACTTTATTTTCTTCATTGGCATCGGTAATAAAAATATAATCAGTAGCAATAAACCATACATCGCGATAAATTCCCCCGAAATAGCAGAAATCCAACAAATACTGTGGTTTCCCAATTGGATAAGTTGCATCATCAGAATTATCTGCCATAACGGCAAGGATGTTGTTTCCCTTTGTATTTAGGATGGAATCATTTAATTCGACGATAACAGGCAAGTACCCTCCTTTATGTTCTTTTACCTGTACTCCATTAAGCCATATTTTGCATTTTCCCATTATCGCCTCAAACTTTAAAAACTTCCGTTTCCCTAAAGTAGATTCAGGAATTGTAAATTTTTTCCGATACCAAACAACACCCTGATAATTTATACCCCCACTTGCTTCTGATGGTAAAATTTCGATACCATGTGGCAATTGTACAGCTTCCCATAAACTATCAGGCAAAAATTCCCTTTGAAATGCGTCAGAAATATTACCCTTATAAAACCTCCATCCATTATTGAAATTAAACACCTGACGGCTTTCATTATTCTTTAATTTGTAAAACCCTGCAGTGGAGAATTTAACATCATTAAACTGGGAGAAACTTATATCACAAATAGATGCAAAAACAACCAGTAGCATCCAATATTTTAGAAATCTCATATATAATCTATTTGTCATTATTGTATTCGCCTAAACCACAATAAGCTATCAATTGGAACATTATAATGCCTGATTGCTGGCCCTTTTATGGTTTTACCGCCTGATTCAATCCATTCTCCTGAAGGAAACTTAACAAACCGGGCATCCTCCCTGCTAATTACGGGAGCAACCATAATACTATCGCCCAACATAAACTGATCTTTACATTCTTCCATCCCTTGTTCCGGAAATGCATATTCCATATTCGTAACCATAGGTTCACCGGTTAGTGTACTTTTTTTCGCCAGTTTTAATATGTAAGGAACAAACTTCTGACGAAGTTCAACAGCTTGTTTTACTGCATTTAAATGCTCTTCATCCAAAACTCTCCAGGGAGCAACAGAGAATTGCATCATTGGCATTAAAGCATGACATTGAGCCGAACGCACAATTAAATTCTGATCTAATTTTGCGCCAGGTTGAAATGAAGCAATTTCTCCTCCACCTATCATATCGGGACAGACGAAAGAATAACCAGACATCCCTGCAATTGTAATATCAGGAATTAATTTACCAAGATCTTCCCAGGTATGTAATTTATCTCGCAAACGTTCCACCAATGGAAGCCCACCACCTTTCCACATCGCACGATATTCATTCAGAGGATATTTTAATCCAAACTCCCCCCATAACCTGCTTTGTTCGTTAGATGAAATATTTCCAAAACTTACAACATCTCCCTCATAGAACTCAGCATCACCAGCATCAAATTTGAAGCCATCAAGTCCATAATTTCTAACCATCTTATCTAACTGATCCTGGCACCAAACAACAGCTTCAGGATTGGAAAAGTCCAAAACAAGGCTATACCCATTCCACCATTTAACCAATGTGGGATTTTTTGATGCTTCCCATGTCATATCAGCATTACCGTCTTTACTCATCAAAACAAGCTTTCGGGCAATCAAATCCCGACCTTCCTCTGTATCGGCTCCAATAAATGGACACACCCATAACATAACTTTAAAACCTAAATGATGTAATTCATCAACCATAGATTTTGCATCACTAAAGCGATCTTTCCGAAATTCAAATCTTCCATAATATGGAGCCCAATTGTCATCGATCATTATAACACCCGGTTGAAAGCCATTATCAATGATGTCATGTGCATATTTTAAAATATCTGATTGGTTTTGATTATAGCCTAATTCAATCCAGGTATTATACTGTGGGCTAGTAAAAAGCAGAGAATCCGGGATGCTTCCCTGAGGAGGAAAATAATTTCGGGAAGCTAAAAGATATGCATCCCTTAATGTTTTCCCTGCATTCAAAAAATAAACATTTGATTGACAATCTGTAATGAGAATTTTATTTTGTGTAATTGCAAACCTAAACGGGCTCTCAGACCATATGAGATTTCCTTTGTTTGATAAAATTAAAGGAGCAGCTTGATTTCCTTTCGTATTACCGTTTAAGTTAATTTCATATCCAGCTTCAAAAGGCATATTAATTCCTTCCGAAACAACAGCTCCATACCATCTTTCTCCTTTCTGAATTACAAACGATGTATTCCCTTGCCCATTTACATTAAAAATAATAAAATAGAAAAACAGATATAGTATTAATTCCTTCATGAGTGTTGATTTTTTATAAAATAAATTACTAATCTGAATTATAAATGGAACATTTCTCGTTCATACCTCCTAAGGCATATCTTAAACAGGCATGAACAAGAAATATTTTATAATCTGGAATTAGAAAAAATTCCATTTTCATCACATCCCAACAATCGAATTGAGATTAATATCCAACAATAAATAAACTTTTTAATGTTCTCATTTATTCTGTCAATGTTAGAGGAATTAATTTAGACTGCTCGGTCTCAATAAGTGGAATAGAACCTATCATAACCCAACTAGTATTAATCTCCCTGAATCCAAAATTAATAACCGATTGTAAAGGCCCGAAAGTGTCTTTTTTAATTGAGAACTCTATTATTCTTTTATCATCAAATGTTTGAATATTATACTCATCAAAAAATGTATCGTAATTACACACCCACGAAAAACTCCAGTCAGAAGGACTTCCATCATGTTTAGAAAAGTCTCCCCACCAATCATACATTCCCTGATACATATAGTCGAATCCCGACCCCTGTGGATACCAATCAGCAGCATTAAATCCGGTTGCCGGATCATTATCTGTATCAAAGAATATCTGGAAAGGATCAAGTTTCATTTCTAATGTTCCCTCAAGGTAGAAGAACAAATGAGTTGCCGAGGTAAAGGCCTTTACTCCTCTCAGTGTTCCGATAACACTTTCTTCATTTTTACTTGCATAAGCAATATAATCCCAGTCACTAAAATTACCATCAATTTTTATTGTAGGTCCTGTAACTTTTACAGTATCAGAAAATACATCAGTAAAATTATCTGAGCTTGCTGTTAAGGTAACCACATATTCGCCTTTTGCATCATAAACATGTGAAGGTGCTATGGCCTGCGAGGTATTACCATCACCAAAATCCCAGAAATATTCATTAAAATGACCGGAAAAATTATTGAATGATACTTTGAACCCATCAACAGCAAACCCATACATTGCAATTGGATTTGTTTTAATTGAATCATCTTCACATGAGTTTAACATTCCAAGCAAAAGGAATGATACTATAAAAAAGAATTTTATATTTTTCATCTGTTTTAAATTTAAATTTTTGAAACAAAGCAGAACAATTACTGTTCTACTACTATTTTCCGTAAAACAACACCACTTTGGGCGTTTAAAATCAAAGATTTTACCTTTTGTCCGTCTTTATCCAAGCAGGTTTTATTCAAATCAATTTTTACAGAACCTGTTGAATTGGCATTAACAATTACAATAGCTCGAGTGAAATCTCTACGATAAACCCGGGTCCCTAACTCATAATAACTTCCTGCGGCTTTACCAAAATTCCATTCATATTCTTTCCGCCATGGAGAAGGATTTTTGTATGCATCAGTTACTTCCTGTTCTGAAAAATATGCATTTCCTTCGTTTACAAGCCAATAACTCGCAAAGGCATAGTAAAAACCTTGTTCGTCATTAACTCCACTATGGGGTTGCACTAGGGCTATTTTTCCCTGTGATTCAGCAGAAGAGACCTCTCCAATCTGTACACTCATACCTTCCGAATAATCCTGTAAATAGTTATTTTTGCCAAAAACCAACCACCACTCATCAAATCCACCATGCATATGCTCCAGGTAGCTATCCCACAGTCCCGAATAAAGACGAGCATTTGCCATATTCGCAATGCCTTTTTTATGCTTCAAATCCAATTTGGTTTTAATAACTGCTAACATCGACTTATAAGCATCCTGAAAACTCTGGTTCGTTTTATAATTTTTAGGGAAAACACCGGCATGGTAAGTATCTGCCGTAAACAAAGCATTATCCATTAATACACCATCCCAATCTTTATCTTGTAGTTCATTCACGACCTGGTCGCTCCAATACTCCTGATATTCCGAATTCCCCACATCCATTTGCCAATGCTCACTGTATCCACTATACTCCAGATGATTCCCGTCGTCATCAGTTAAAAACCATTCAGGATGATTTTGCATGGCATAAACATAGCCTACTCCTGACGGCAAATATTCGTGGTCAACACCATCTTCAACAGCATAACTCCTTGCAGATGACAAATCTTTGTATACCAGCACTTTAATATTGGGATTAGCCGCTCTGAATTTCGAAATATAAGGATAAAACCAGGCATTCAAAACAACCATGTGTCGCCGGGGAGCTTCGCTATTAATTAGTGCATCGGGAATTGCATCAGAACTATAGTATAACCAAAAAAGTTTGGTTTTATTGATAGTAGTATCTGTTATTATCTCCGGTTTCTCTTCTGGAATATCATCGATACTTTCTTTACAGCCACAGCAGAACGAGAATAGGATTACAAAACTGAATACTATATATAGAAATAATTTTCTCATCTCCACTTTTTGGTTAGTAACCATTATTCTGTTTAATGTTTGGGTTTTCGTTAATTGCCGACTGAGGTATCGGGTACAACAAATGTTTTTCAGAAGCGTAAATTTTACCCCGGGCAAGCGCGTTACTAATTAATTTTCCATGGCGGATTAAATCTTGCCGACGCCATCCTTCAAAACATAATTCCCATTGCCGTTCCTGTAAAATTCTATCACGGAAAGCATCCTGATCAAAATCAGCCAAATTAATCGGGTCAACACCTCCACGCACACGCATTTGATTCACGATATCGATTGCTTCCTGGGTTGGGCCACCATTCACTTCATTTAAAGCTTCTGCACGATAAAGCAACACATCTGCATATCTATATTGAACTAAATCCGAAGAATTACCAGAACCATCAGTGTCTGGATTTTCAGGATACTTCATTGGTAACGAACCTCTCATCATGCTTCCATTACCATTCACTACCCGACCATCAATAATCTCAGTACCATTATAATACCATCGAACAAAAGGATTTCTTCGTTTATCATTCTCCTCAAACGTATCCCATACACCCCAAGGCATCCTGAAACCACTCCATCTTGTTAAAGGAATACCCTTTTCAGAGACATAGTCTGCCGGGAGCACACTACAAAGATACCAATTACTATATGCCCCTTTAATGTTCGGGATACCCCAAATTATTTCTTTGTTTTGTTCATTATTTATATCCCATATATCCTTAAAATCAGGCTGCAACTCATAGTACCCCAAATTCATTATTTCCTCTGATGTATCTAAAGCTTTTTGCCACTCCTTTTCATGCATGTACATTTTCAAAAGAACTGTCAATGCGATACCTTTTGTCATTCTACCATAGTCTGAAGAAGGATAGCTAATGGGGAGAATTTGACTTATTTCCTTTAATTCCTTTTCCAGGTATGACAAATATTCTTCTTTTGATGGCCGGGAAGGCTTGTGTGATTGCGCCTTTTGAGGATCAACAGCATATTGCGGATCAGTTATTATTGGCACAGGACCATACATATCATATAAATCGAACGCAATTATCGCCCTAATACAACGTAACTCAGAAATGTATCGATCAACTAAATCCTGATCAATTGGGGCAGTTTTAATTGTTTCGATTGTTCTTGTAACTTTCGTAATAGTTGGAAGCATATTATTGTAAAAAACAGAAATAAAAAAGGATTCAGGCTTAAATAAAAAGTCAGTTTGATCCGTCCATCCCCAATTACAATCGAACTCATCGGTAACACACATTCCATTTGTAAAACGACAACCACTATTAAAACCATAGGTTTGATCTTTTCTTAAATCGTGATATATAGCAGTAACAGCAGTTTCTACATCGCTCTCATTCTGCGGAAAATTTTCAGGAGAAATAGAGTCGTACACTTTGGGGTCTAATCCCTTTTCACATGAATAAAATATAGCTATCAGTGCAATTGCGCAAACAAAAAAGATACGCATATTTTGAGTTTTAAATTTTTCTTTCATAATGTTATCAATTTAGATTCACATTTTTAATTAACCTGTTAAAAAGTTACATCCAGTCCAACAGAATAGCTTCTTTGATTTGGGTAACCTGCTCTTGAATCAGTCTCCGGATCCAATCCACTATATTTTGTAAAAACAAAAGGATTTTGCACATCAACGTAAAGTCTTAAGCTTGAAAAGATATTCTTCATTTTTGGGAAACTATATCCCAGCGTTATGTTTTTACAACGAAGAAAGCTTGCATCTTCTAAAAGCGAAGGTTTTTCGTAAACATTAATCATCCCAGAAGACATGGTTGCATCGGTGTTATCATGAGACCATCTTTCTTTTACTCTACTCATCATATTTAAGCCCGTATACATTGATCTTAGGTTATAAATCCCCCACATATCCCAATTTTGGTTGATCATTTTTCGACCAAGCATTCCACTCAGAAAGATATTTAAGTCGAAATTTTTGTATTCGAATGTATTTCCAATACCTATTATTACCGATGGGTCATAAGTACCCAATAAAATCTGATCTGCACTGGTAATTTTACCATCGGGTTCACCAGTAAGTTTTCCATTTTCATCTACTCCATTCAAGTCTTTAATTTTATCTTGTCCTGGCATTAAGTCAGGCATATAAACAGGCGGAGTCTCTCCAATTTGTAGCAACCCATCACTTACATATCCAAATATTGGCCGAACCGGGTCATCAATTTCTTCATAAGGAGCTAATGTTACGTCTGGATTTCGTTCTTTCCAACGATCTTTGTATACAGTGAACGTTAAATCGGTATTCCATTTAAATGCATGGACAGTATTATAACTCTTTAACGTAAATTCAAAGCCTTTGCTTTGTGTTTTGCCAACATTGTCAGCAACATATTCTACAACTGAGAAAGCAGGCAACTTTCGAAAATCAAGTAAATCTTTCACTATTTTATTGTAATATTCCATACTAAATGAAATCCGATCTTTTAGTAAACCAACGTCTAACCCGATATTCAACTGCGTGGTTGTTTCCCATTTTAAATCGGGGTTTTCTATTTGTGAAAGATATGTTCCAGTATGAAGCGTGCTTCCGAATACATACCCTGCCCAACTGGAATTATAGAAGGACAAAGAGTTTTGCCCAATATTTTGGTTTCCAGAATTCCCATAACTCACCCGAAGTTTTAGGTTTGAAAAAGCATTGATATTTTTGATAAAATTTTCCTCAATTAATCTCCAGGAAACTGCGATAGAGGGGAAAAAAGCATACTTATTATTTGCACCAAACTTTGTTGAACCATCGACCCTCCCAGTTAGGGTAAGGTAATATTTATCATTAATAGAGTAATTAAATCTACTAAAGTAAGACGCCAGTTCATTTCTACTTTTATTTGAACTAATGTACTGTGGTGTTGTCAACTCACCTGTCCCCAATGAATTATACAAAAAAGCATCAGTAAAATATCCTGTACTCCTGGCGCTAAATCCCTCTCCATTAAACTCTTGATATTCATATCCCAATAAAAAATCTATCTTATTATTATTTGAAAATACTTTTTTGTAGTTCATTGTTGCATTCAATAGTTTATCGAAAGTACTGCTCTCACTTTTTGAGGCATCGCCACCAACTTGTGCCCCATATTTTGTAGTTTTTGGCAAATATGTATTTCTCTTACCAATTTGATTGTCAATACCGGCAGTCACCCTTAATTTCAGCTCCTTAATAATATCAACTTCCAAGAACACATTTCCCAAGATTCGTTTAGTCGTTGTATTATCGTCTATTTCCAATAATGAAACAGGGTTAGGGGACGAAGCATAATCTGGATTTATAGCATAGTTTCCATTGGCATCCCAGACTGGAACAGTTGCAGGTGTAGATAGTGCTGTTGTTAACATTCCTGCATTTTCCCATAATTTATCTCCTAATGCAGCATTTATGTTATTAATTTGAGAGAGTGTAAGGTTAATACCAGTAGTAAATCTTTCACTCAATTTCTGCTCTATATTACTCCTAACAGTATAACGTTTAAAGTCACTGTTTTTTACAACTCCCTGCTGAGAAAAATAGTTGCCGGTAATTGCATAGTGGGTGTAATCATTCCCCCCGGTTACACTAATATTATGTTGTTTAATCTCTCCTTGTCTGGTCACCAAGTTCCACCAATCTGTTCCTAACCCCGCGTGGTCAACTTGAGCATTTGTGTATTTAGGGACATATTGCGATGCTAAAGTTGTCGGATCTGTGTTTCCATAAGGAGCAATACGATTTGTAAAGAGCCACTCTTCGTAAAGAGCTTTGTTCGTTTCCTCCATAAATTCCGAAGCATTCAACATATTCAGTTTTTTAGAAATCTGCTGAATTGAAAAGTTTGTATTATAAGTAACTCTTGGGGCTCCTTTTTTACCTTTTTTTGTCGTAATTAAAATTACCCCATTTGCGGCACGAGCTCCATAAATAGCAGTAGCAGATGCATCCTTTAATATTTCGACAGATTCAATATCATATGGATTGATCGAATTTAGAGGATTGCGGCTCCCATATTCGTAACGTGTAGTATTGCCAGGCTCTACACCACCTCCACTCAGTGGAAATCCATCGACTACAAACAAAGGTTCATTACCAGCACCGGTAGAAGCAGCACCACGAATCAAAATCGTTAATCCACCACCAGGTTGTGCACTGTTCTGAATAACAGTTACTCCAGAAGTTTTTCCCGCTAACATTTGGGATACCGAGGGTGTGGCAACCATATTAAGATCGTTAGGCTTTACAGAGGATACAGCTCCGGTCACATCCATTTTTCTTTGCGTTCCATAGCCAATAGCAACAACTTCTTCAATTCCTATGGCTTCTGCAATCATTTTAATATCAATAATTGATTGATTTTCTACACTAATCTCTTGTGTTTTCATACCAACGAAGGAAAACTGCAGAATAGCATCATCAGGAATATCATTTAATGTATATTTCCCGTCAACATTAGTAACTGTTCCCTGCGTAGTGCCTTTTACGATCACAGTTACACCCGTAAGCGGTTGGCCAGTTTCGTCGGTAACCGTTCCTGAAACTGATTTTTGTTGTAATACATCAACTATATCATCTCCAATCTTTGAATCAGTTAAGATAATAAACTTGTCTTTGATAACATATCTGACATTTGTTCCTTGGAAAAGGCTGGTCAATAGCTGGTCAACCTTCTGGTTTTCGATGCTAACTGAAACTTCCCTGTCAACATCGACAACCTTGCCGCTGTACATAAAATAAAATTCACTTTGGTCTTCGATTTTTGAAAGCACCTGTTTAACGGTTGCTTTCTCCATATGCAAGTTAAGCAGCTTTGTCTGAGAATAGCTATTGCTTGCTAAAACTGAGAATACAGAAATTGCAATTAAAAAGCCAGTTAGTTTCATAATCATTATAAATTTTTTCAACCTGAGAATCTTGTTAAACGCAGTTAAATCAATGATTTTTTTCATACTTTTGTTTTTGATTAGTTTATAAACGCCCTGTACCGTAAATACAGGGATAGAATTTAATCTCTGCAGGGAAGTGTTGGCGCATTTCCCTGTTATTTAAAAGAAGCATTATTTCATTCTATAGTCAGGTTTTAAGTTCATTTATTTTTTCCGTTTAATTATTATTTTTTGTTTTGAAAAAGTACCATCGGGTAATTTTTCCCGGGGAAGAGTTTTGTATGATACGGGAGTGGCTATGGTCATTAAATCAAGAATTTGGTAAAGCGGTTCATCTATAAAAGTTACGGTATAGTAATAATCTTTAATGTTATCATCAACTTCAATATCTACGTTGAACATTCTACTGAGTTTTCGTGATACTTGCTCTATAGGTGTATCCTCAAAAATTATTTTACCTTCCTTCCAAGAAATGTATTTATCCACATCGCCCAAACTCGATTTTATTTCCCCCGATTTGTAATTATAATTTATGTGCTGCCCTGGTTTCATTACACCGAGTGGTTCCGTTTTATCTCCGGACAACTGTTTTTCAAGCAAAACTTTTCCTTCCACAAGTGTAGTTGAAATTATCTCGTCGTCCGGGTAGGATTGCACGTTGAATTTGGTTCCTACTGCCTTTATATTCAGATTTCCAGTTTTAACAATAAATGGTCTATCAGGGTTATGTGCTACAGCAAAATATCCTTCTCCGGTTAGTACTACTTCTCTGGTTTCACCATAAAATATTTGCGGGTATTTTATGGTACTGCCATAATTCAGGTGAGCTTCTGAACCATCAGGTAATTGTACAACTGTCCTGGAACCAATAGGAGCTATCACTTCAAATGAATCGATTGCCATTGAAGCTACCATTTTCAAATCTGATTTTCTTTCTGATAGTGTATAAAACAAAAATACAAGTACCGGAATCAGTATTACTACAGCAACTCTGTTTAGCCAGGTAATAAAAATTGATAATGAGTTTTTTTTATACTTAGTTTTGTTTATCGTGTCAGAATCTATTTTTTGTTGAATTTTATCGAACAATAAACTGAATTTTTCATCATTCAACGTATTATCTTCTGGACGGTAATTTTTCCAGATGTCAAAAACATTGTTTTTATCTTCTTTATTTTCAACATTTGTATTAATCCACTGCAACACTTCATTCAATTCCTCTTCTGTACAGTTGTTATTTAAATATTTGTATATAAGTTCTTTTGTCATATTTCACTTACAAATGCCTCCCGGTTTACCAGGAGGCATAATTTATTAACCTAATTAAACTATGAAAATTAGCTTTTACTTTTTAATCACTATTATAAGTTATTACGCTTTACCCTGACGAAAGGAGTATATAAAATTGGATTTTTTTTAATAAATGAACAAACAGACAAATAATAGATTAATAACCATGGTATTATCTAAATTAGATCTTAAAAAGGAAAGTGTATTGGAAATGTGTTTTTTAACTGTAAGCACAGAAATATTCAACTTTTCTGCTATTTCACTGTGAGATAATCCTACTTCGCGACTTAAAGTGAAAATTTCTTTTTGTCGTGGAGTTAATTCATTCAATAACGATTGAACTTTATCGTTTAATTCCTGGTAATGAATTTCTTCTATAATTTCAGGGGTATTTTCAATCTGAATTGTTTTAAGATATTTCAGGTATTTATTTTCAGATATTCTTTTTCGCAAAAGACTTATTGTTGCATTATATGCAATTGTAAAAATGAATGATTCAAAAGAAGAGTAGATATCAATTTTACTTCTGGATTCCCAAATCTTTATAAAAACCTCCTGAACTATTTCCTCTGCATCGGCTTCCTGTTTTAAGAAACGCAATACAAAACCATACAATCTTTTCCCATATCGTTCATACAAATTATAAAAAGCTACTTTATCATCCTTTTGAATTAATAAGAGAAGTTCTTTATTTGATTTGGTTATTTTCAAGAATTAGTTCAATTATTAGTCTCACAAAAGTATAAATTTTAATTAATTAAGAGAACGAACAAATTCGATATATTCTTTTAGAAAGTCCTATATACGAATTTTCAACATTGACGCAATTTAAGTATCTCTGTTGAGAAATATAACAGTTGAAATTCAAGAGAAACTTTACCGACACCAAAAATTATTCACCTTTATAAAAAACTGATTTTAAGCGCTTAACAAAACATAAGATTGTCTTGTTCTGGGCACACAAAAGGCCGGTTTGGTTTCGGCAAACGTCTCAAAGTTTGCTCACCTTATTCTGGACTATCCGTGAAATAGATTGTATTTTCAACAACTTAGATCTTTTTAACCTCTTAGAGCCTTGGATTTGGCCCTTTAATTTCAGGAGTTGCTTTTTTATCTTCCGGATTAAAATAAGATATACCTTGCTTCTTATACAGTTGAAATGATAATTGCAGGGATAGAAGAAATTCTTTATAATCAGTTGTCTGGTTAGAAGTCCAGGCAATTTCCGCCAGTGCAGCAATACGTGGATATGTCATATAATTAAGCCTTTCCCCGCTATGAATCGTTTCGCTCCAAATATTAGCCTGAATACCTTTAATCAAATTTGAATATTGGCTCAATGGCTCTTTATAAATTTGGTTAAACGCAAGGATTTTCTCTATAGTCACAAAATCTCCCTGCCATCTGCGCCCTGATGTATGGGTCGAGTCCTGAACAAAATCAAAGTAAAACGGAATTCGCGGGCACATAATGGTTTCGTACCCTTTTTTTAATCCCTGCATCAATTGTTCCAGTTTGTTATGCCTCCACCACATTACCCTGCAATGTTCCGGTGCTATTCCGGCGCTAACTATTTCGTCCCACCCAATCATCGTTTTGTTCAACGCGGAAACACTGTCTGTCATTCTTTTAATAAAATAGAACTCCACTTCCTGAAGATTTTTAAGCTGATGTTTTCTCATCAATTCCTGCACCTGTGGATCAATATTCCACTGTTCATTTCCAAAGTGCACTTCATCACCTCCGAGGTGGATATATTTAGAAGGAAACAACTGTGTAACTTCACGTAAGATGTTGGTCAAATAACCATATGTTTCTTCGTCTCCCGGATTAAATGTAAAATGAGGATATGATTCAGAGCCGCCTCCACTATATTCAGGGTACGCTTTATTTGCTGCTGTGGCATGTCCGGGCATATCAATTTCCGGGATCACCTCAATATAGCGTTCAGAGGCATATTGAACAATTTCCTTAATTTCATCCTGTGTGTAATATTTTGCTGGAGCATTGGGGTTCGAGTGGTTTCCTAATGCGCCCACCTGAGTCAACAAAGGATACTTTTTAATTTCAATTCGCCATCCGGATACATCCGTCAGGTGCCAGTGAAATTTGTTAAGCTTATAAAATGCCATCCAATCCAATAATTGTTTCACCTTTTCTACCCCAAAGAAGTGACGCGACTCATCTAACATCACTCCTCTCCAGTGAAACCGGGGATGATCTGAAATTACCATTGGTGGTATCTTCGTTCCCGCACTTGTCCGGTTTGTTTCCGTCAGTTGAGCTAATGTTTGCAGACCATAAAATAAACCTGTATCTGCAACAGCTTCGATTATAGCATTATTATCATCAATAATTATCCGGTACGATTCGGCTTCCTGACCAGCTTTAGCAGGAACGTATCGAAGCATAAGGTTTGCCAACTCGTTTTTGCCCTTTTCCCTAAACGAAAAGTCAATTCCACATCGTTCAATTTGTGTCTTAAACTGACCCAAAACTTCTTCTTCCCCATTTTCACAGTTGACAACCCATGATTTCACAGAAAAGCCATATCCATTTCCTAACTTGCTGCTTGCAGGTGACGGAATAATTTGTATCGTCTGTCCGTTTATAAGCAGTACCTGAAACAGGAATATTGCTAAAAATATTTTTTCTTTCATCGTTTTTTATCTATTTAGGTATAGCATCAAGTCTCGGCTTATTTTTCCCAATTCATTTTCCGGCGTAAAGCTTCCAAAAAATAATAATCGGCATAATTCAATGGCACATCAATTTCTGCATTATGAGGGATACTGCCCACCGAGTGCATCAAAATGAAGTAGTTGTTTCCTCCAATTCTGGCTTGGTATGCAGGAGATGCCAGGCTATTCATAATACTATCTGCCTGGTTAATAAAGTATTGTTGATGGGCAGAATAACCAGCCAATTCATAAAGTGCCGAGGCAATAATCGCAGCTGCAGATACATCTCGCGGTTCACGTGGAATATCGGGAGCGTTAAAATCCCAATATGGAATTAAATCTTCAGGCAAATTCGGATGATTTAAAATAAAATTGGCAATATTTTCTGCTTGAGATAAATATGCAGGATTGCCAGTTTTACGATAACATACTGTATAACCATAAAGCCCCCAGGCTTGACCCCGCGCCCAAGCTGACTCATCAGCATATCCTTGTGCAGTATTTTTCTTTCGTACTTCGCCTGTAACGGGGTCATAATCCACCACATGCCATGAACTGTAATCATCGCGAAAATGATATTTCATGGTTTGATTTGCATGGCTAACTGCAATCTTATAGAAACTTGAGTCTCCGGTAAGTTCAGTCGCCTTGAATAAAAGCTCAAGGTTCATCATATTATCAATAATCACCGGGCACTTCCACCCACGTTCAGCCTGCCAGCCTCTGTTCGTATTCCAAGATTGAATGACTCCTGTCGCCGGTCGAAAACGCGTAGAAAGCGACTCCGCCGCTTTTACCATTACGTCTCTATATTCTTTTTTACCCGTCAGGCGAAAAGCGTTTCCGTAACTACAATTAATAATAAACCCCACATCGTGATGCCAGGTGAGGTATTTTACAGAATCAAGTGATTCCGTAATTTTTATACCATAATCTTTCCACCTTTCTTCTCCTGTCATTTCATACAAATACCACATCGTTCCAGGGAAAAATCCACTTGTCCAGTCTGCAATACCAACATATCTAGTTAAGCCCTCTTTATTAATTGTCCTTGGATTTAATATTTTCCCTGTTTTTTCAATTTCATCCAATTGAAGTCCTATTTGTTTTGAAGCATTTTCCAGATTTTTCTCTAGAAAACTTTGAGATTTCTGATTAATACCGCACCCTAAGATGGTTCCCAAAAAGATAATAATCAACACTAATGCATAGGATTTATTCATAATTGCTATTTCTTTACAATAATATCAAAAATATTGTTCACACAGTCAATTGTCTAAAATAGCTGTTCCCAAATCAGCTATCATCAAAAACCCCGGATATCAAGTAATAAATCCAATGTTTTTAGGTTTCAAAAAAAATGGAACTAATTATAAAAATCTCCTTTTCAGTCGATTAAATAAATAATAAAAACATATGCCCTTTTTTCTGACATGGACAGAACTACTAAGCAGCTATTCAAAATGTAATTAAAGCACTAAATAACAAACAGATAAAAACAATACATGTATTTCACAGATAAAAAACGCTTACAGCATTATTAAAATAATCGTTTTCTGAGAGTTAAATATGCACCTTCAAAGGAGATAAAAGCCAAATTGAGTACCAATGTGCTCTACAACACACCCACACCAATAAACACATAAAGAGCTGATTTTAAAGACATTAATGAGTGCCAAATTCGTACAAAAGAGTCCCATATTTACATAGACGTCCCATTATTACACAAATGGGATATTGATGAATTTCCGAAATGTTAATTTTATAGTTTTGTACCTCGTAACATTACTGATATTGGGAAAAATACATTTATATACTAAAATTTAAATTCTATGAAAAAAATCAGGATTCTATTATTAACTATTATCTTGATGTTATCTGGCCTGGGAATCTTTGCACAAACAAAGATTAGTGGGACGGTTACTTCAAAAGAGAACGGAGAAACTATTCCCGGTGCAAACGTTGTCGTAAAAGGAACAACTCAGGGAACCATTACAGGTATGGATGGAAGATACGAGTTAGCCATAAATGACAAAAATGCAGTTTTAGAATGCAGTTTTATTGGTTTTCAAACAGTTGAACTTCCTTTAAATGGAAGCACGGAATTAAATTTTGTTCTTGAAGCGAGTGTTATAGCATTAGATGAAGTAGTTGCGGTGGGATATAGTACTGTCTCAAAACGCGACCTGACGGGCTCGGTTGGACAAGTTAAAGGAGATGTACTAGTAAAAAGCCCGGTAACTAATTATGATCAGGCATTAGCAGGTCGGATTGCAGGTGTTCAGGTATCGGCTGCCGACGGAACACCCGGTGAAGGACTTAATATTGTAATTCGGGGAGGTAATTCAATTACCGGAGATAATTCACCATTATATGTTGTCGATGGAATTCCGATTGAAAATTTTGATCCGGGAAGTATAAGTTCTCACGATATTGCATCTTTTGATGTATTGAAAGATGCCTCAGCATCAGCGATTTATGGATCCAGAGGAGCAAACGGAGTAATTATTATTACAACAAAAAGCGGAAGAGATGATGGTTCTACTGAAGTATCCCTGAACTCCTCAGTCGGTACACAATGGATCTCAAACCGTTTAGATGTAATGTCTCCCTATGACTATGTAAAATACCTGGAAGAAGTACAAACATACCGGGGAGATACTTATTTAGATGACTTTCGTTACCATTGGGTTAGCCCAGAAGAATACCGTAACACAGAGCCAATTAGTTGGCAGGATAATATTATGAGAAGTGCATTGGTACAAAACCATAACTTGTCTGTTAGCGGAGGTAACAAAAAAACATCTATTTATCTGTCGGTTGATTATACAGATCAGTCAGGAACATTGATAAATACCGGATATAAGAAAGTAAACAACAATTTAAAATTCTCTCACCGGATAAACAATAAAGCGCAGTTAGGCGGGTATTTGAACTATTCATACATTTACAGAAACGGGTTGGACGTTTCCGGAAATAACCGGCTTAGTATAATTCGCGATGCAATCACCTTTCGTCCGGTACGTCCAAAAGTCGATGATGGAAAAGAGGGAGGACTTGACCTTGCAGATCCCAACGACCTCCGTTTTGACCCGGTAAAAACACTGAATAACACTGATCGCTATCAGAGACAGGATGTGGTAAGGGGAAGCCTTTATCTGAATTATAACTTGACTAAAGCTTTAAAACTTAAAGTTTCTGGTAATTACAGTGTGAATAACCGCAAAGAATCGTTGTTTTATAAAAAAGACACCTACCAGGGAACCAAAGGCATTGATGGCATTAACGGGACACTAGCAGACAGGCACTACCAAACCCTGGCCACTTCAAATACGCTGACTTATAAAAAGAAATTTAACAAGGTACACAACCTTACCACTTTGGCAGGTGTAGAAGCACAAATTGTGTCGTATGACAATTTTGTAACCAAAAACAAAAAAATGCCAACAGATGCTTTTGGCACCGATAAACTGGAACTTGGAACCGAACCGGAGATTCCTACCTCTTTTGCTTCAGAAAATAAGTTAGTTTCATTTTTTGGGCGAGTAAATTATAGTTTTAAAGACCGCTATTTAGTAACGATAAACTACAGAGCCGATGGTTCTTCCAAGTTTGCGCCCGGAAACCAATGGGGTTATTTCCCCTCAGCTGCTTTAGCCTGGCGCTTGATTGAGGAAGATTTTATTCGCAATCTTGGCATGTTCTCAAACTTAAAATTAAGAGCTGGCTATGGTGTTACAGGGAATAACCGCATTAATGATTTTGCTGCATTTTCGCTGATTAATTATAATGAATTCAGCGGTTATTCGTTCGGTGGTGTATATAATCTGGGAACCTATTATTCCAGCTTGGCTTCGGCCGATTTAAAATGGGAAACAACAGCCCAGTACAACCTGGGGGTTGATATAGGCTTTGCAAATAACCGTATAAACGTAACAGCAGATTTCTACCGGAAAAACACCAGCGATCTTCTACTCAACGCAGACATGTCGTTAAGCACAGGTTATTCGCAGGTACTTCAAAATATCGGAGAAGTCCAGAACCAGGGGATAGAGCTGGCAATTAACACAGTAAATATTAAATCACAATCGTTTAAGTGGAATACCTCTTTCAACATTTCATTTAATAAAAACAAAACCATTTCGCTTAATTCCGGGCAGGAAGCACTATACACTAATCCTAACTGGTATTTCAAATTCACTGAATACCAATATATTACAGAAGTTGGCAAACCTGTAGGAATGATTTACGGATTAAAACGCGATGGCGTTTACCAGTTAGAAGATTTTAATTACGATGCTGCAAATGATACTTATGTATTAAAAGACGGAATTCCGGATAATGGAAAAGCTGTTGCTCCCGGAAGTGTAAAATATAAAGACATTTCGGGAATTGATGGGAAACCCGACGGCACAATCAATGAACTTGACAGAGTTGTTATCGGAAATCCACATCCAAAACACTTTGGAGGTATAACCAATGATTTTACTTATAAAAATTTTGATTTACAGATCTTTCTGCAATGGTCGTATGGAAATAGCATTTTAAATGCTAACCGGGCCATGTTTGAAAACCCCGGATTAATTGGAGCAGAATACAACCTTTTAGCTCCGGCCGCAGACAGATGGACACCGGATAATCCTACTAATGAGGTACAAGCTTTTCAGTTTGCCAACGTTCTCGGCTATCCCCAGGATGGCAACCTGATTTCTGATTATTATGTTGAAGATGGCTCTTATTTAAAACTAAAAACAGTGGCCCTGGGATACACTTTCGATAAAGATATTTTAAATAAAGTTGGCATTAAATCCTGCCGTATTTATGTTGCTGGCCAGAATCTTCACACCTGGACTAAATATTCTGGTTACGATCCGGATGTATCTGTAGGCAAGTACGGAGCATTAACTCCCGGGCTTGATTATTCTGCATACCCGATAAGTACAACATTCATGGGAGGATTAGAACTTAAATTTTAATTCGTGTTATCATCTTAAAATAAATACAAATGAAAAGTTATATATCAATAATAATCAAAACAATAGCGTTTACTACTATTTTGATTGGAACTATTTCTTGCGAAAAATATCTCACGGTCGATCCTAAATCGAGTTGGGTAAAAGAAGCATTCTTCCAAAATGAAGATGAAGTAAAACTGGGACTTAACGGCATTTACAATTACCTTGCGCTGGACGCAACCTACGGACAAGTTATTTCTGCTATGTTTGAAGCCGGAACCGATGAAATGCTTTTTAACAGGAATAATAATAACTGGGCCATTGGTTTATACAATCATACCCCGGCAGATGCAAAACTTAGACAAGCATGGCTTGCCTTATACAAAGGGGTAGAAGCGGCAAATAACTTTATTGCCAAAGTTCCTGACACCCCGGGAATTGATGACGCAAAACGAAATGTCTACCTTGGAGAAGCCCGTTTTTTAAGAGCTTTATTTTATTTTGACCTGGTTCGTTGGTGGGGCGAAGTTCCATTACGAACTACACCTACATCGGGCATTGATGACAACGATATTGAAGCTGCTTCGCTAGATGAAGTTTATCAGCTAATTATTGACGATCTTACATTTGCAAGTGAAAATCTGCCTCATGCAAAAGATCAGGATGAACCCGGACATGCCAATAAAATGGCAGCTCATGGAATACTGGCTCGCGTTTACCTCACCATGGCCGGATATCCTATGCAAAAAACGGAAATGTATAAAAAGGCAGCCGATCAATGCGACATTGTTATTAACGACGGATGGCATAGGTTAAATCCATCCTACAAACAAGTCTTTTTAAATTATATAACCAACAAATACGACAAAAGCGAATCGATATTTGAAATCGAATTCTCAATGATGCGCGACCAGGGAATCAGGGAAGACGGGCGTATCGGTCAGATTAACGGAGTACAATTTTATTATTATCCTACACAAACAGAGCCATTTGCATATGCATTGCTTCAAAATTCAGTAAAAATGAACTCCATATATGAAGATGGTGATATGCGGGATGAATGGAACAATGCCCGTTTTATTTGCAACCGTCGTGGAAAAATTTCTAAAGTAAAAAATGAATTAAAGGTTTGGCCGGGCAAATTTCGCCGGTGGGAACCAATTACCTACGGAACTATTCCTGATGGAGTTGGAACGTATGTAGTTTTGGAAGACGTAGCGGTACCGGAAAAAAACTTTACTGGCATTAATTTCCCTGTATTGCGTTATGCCGATATTTTACTGATGAAAGCTGAATGTGAAAATGAAATGAACGGGCCGGGCAATGCATATCAATATATTGATGAAGTTCGGGTAAGAGCCGGAATTGATGTTCTGAACCGAGCAACTGTTAATAGTAAAGAACTGTTTCAAAAAGAAATTCAAGATGAGCGTATGCGCGAATTATGCTTTGAAGGTGTTCGTAAACACGACCTTATACGCTGGAATATTTTAGGTGAAACTTTAACAGAGCTTAACGAAATGATTGATGCAACCAATCAGTCAGATAAAAATAAAACTTTATATAAAAGGGCTGGTAAGAATTTTAATGCATCAAAACATAATATCATGCCTTACCCGCTACAGGAAACAACCATGAATCGTAAACTGGATCAGCATCCCGAATGGTTACAATAGGGAAATAACAAGTTAATATATACGAAAAGTGGCACTACTTTAGGTGCCACTTTTTATTATTTTTGTATTTGTACTTCTTATGTATTCAGAGCAACTGCAATTTTTATAGAAACAAGATGATAAAAGAGCTCTGAAGTGTTAACTTTAAAATGTATTTGTTCTTTCATAAAATGCAACCTGGCTACATGAAAAAGCTTCTTGTCTTTTTTATTATTTTTTGTATTTCTTTTAAGTCTTTTCCTCAATATCTGGTTTTAGAAGAAAAGGTTCCATCAAATTGGGAAACAACTCCCCAATCCATACTTTCTATTAGTAATACACATAGCAAGCTTGGTAGTCAGTCAGTAAAATGGGCTTGGAAGTCAGGAGCAATTATCACAATAACTAATCCCGATGGATTGAATCAGGCTGTTCAACGTAACCGGGGAGGAATGACGCTTTGGATTTACAATGAAACAGCCGTTGATGCAGCACTCCGATTTGAATTTAGTAGCGCCAGTAATGTAGAGTATTGGTTTGATTACCAAATCAATTTTAAAGGATGGAGAGCATGCTGGATTAGTTTTAATGAAGACATGAAAGGAAACAAGCTGTCTAAAAGCTTAAATAATTTAAAAATTTATGCTCCTGAAAATATTGCAGAAGGAACGGTATTTTTCGACCGGATGATTTTTCCTGAAAAAGCGATAGATCACAGACGTACACCAGATGCCCAGCTTCCTTTTATAAACCCCAAAATAAATACTAACCACTGGACAGCCTTATGGCATTGGCACAGCACTTATACATATTCGCTAAAAAAAGAGCAGCCTGATGACCAAACGATAAACGAGCTAAAACAAATTGAACAGAAACTGATACAATCAGCGGCTGGAGTAAGCTTTTCAACCACCGCATTAAGCAAATGCAAAGAAGACTTTAACTCCCTGAATATCAAACGAGAAGGAAATAACATCAAGGGACCGGCATTTGTTTCAAACAGCGAATATATTGCCGCAAACAATGATCTTAAAATGAGAAAGGCAGGCGATATTTTGCAAGGCCTTGCAAAAGGATGGCATTTTTATAAGGATACAGAATGCCGACAAATGTTTATTGACTTGGCAGATCATTTAATAGATCAGGGATGGGCAGTTGGAAGTGGCATGGGAACGAATCATCATTATGGTTACCTGTTTCGCAAATTTGCGCCATCATTTTTACTAATGAAAGACCCCATTGCTGAAGCAGAAAAACTCAGCGAATACACCAACGTGTTACTTTACTGGTGTGCAATACCCGAACTTCGGGAAGAGCCGGTTCCCGGAAGTTTACAAGGGCTAATTGACAGTTGGAACACTATGACAATGCCAAGGCTTATTGCCATTTCAATGCAGGATGACCTGGCACAGCGTGATTTAGATTACCGCTCATTCAAACGTTGGATGGATACCTCTCTGAAATACTCTCCCGGAACTATGGGAGGAATTAAGGTTGATGGCACGGGATTTCATCATGGTGGGTTATACCCGGCATATTCAAACGGAGGCCTCGCAGGCCTTGGAGAATATCTGGCTATCACGAAAGAGACCCAATATATGTTAGCTATTGAAGCTCAAAAAAATTTAAAACAGGCTCTTTCTGCTATGATAAATTATAGCGCAAATAATGAATGGGGTTTTGGAATATGCGGAAGACATCCGTTAGGAGGAAAATTTAGCAACGAATTAATTGAAGCAATAGGCCAGCAGGCAGCTTGCGGAAATCCGGAAACAGGAGAAGCCATCGACAAGGAAATGGCTTCAGCATACTTGCGTTTAAAATCAGGTTCGTCTGAGTTAACCGACTTATTTCAACAGGCAGGCATCAAGGCGAAATTACCTCCTTCAGGCTTCTTTACCTATAATTATGGAGCTTTGGGCATCCACCGACGCGATAACTGGATGATTTCCCTAAAAGGATACAATAAGTACGTTTGGGGATCAGAAATCTATACTGCCGACAACCGTTTCGGACGTTATCAGTCGTATGGAACCGTTCAAATTATGAATGCAGGTAATCCTGTATCGTCAAAGGCCAATGGTTTCAGCGAAGCAGGATGGGACTGGAACCGTTTTCCCGGAGCCACAGTAATTCATTTACCTCTTGAATTACTGGAAAGCCCTTACCCGGGAACTTTAATGGAAAAATCTGATGAAACTTTTGCCGGAGCTCTTTCACTACAAGGCATGAACGGAATTTTTGGATTTAAGCTAAAAGAAAAAGACCGTCCAAATTTCACACCTGATTTTGTAGCCCGAAAATCTGTTTTTTGTTTCAATGACCATGTCATCTGTCTTGGAACGGGTATTTCAAACTCCAACCAACAATATCCAACAGAAACAATTTTGTTTCAAACAGCCCTTAAAAATAAAAGACAGAAGATAGAAGGAAATAACAATCTGGTAATAAGAAACTTCCCGACGGAAGTATCTTTAGATGAGAACACAAATAATTGGTTTATTGACCTAAACGGCAACGGATATTATTTACCAAAATACCAAAATGTAAAAATCAAAAAGTCAACACAAAAATCGAAACACAATAAAACCGAAAAAGAAACTACTGGGAATTTTGCTGCAGCTTGGATCGATCATGGAAAATCACCAATCAATGCAACTTACGAATATGCAATATGGATCAATTCAACATTCGGAAAAATGCAGGAAATCTCAGAAAAGATGGAGTTGGAAAATGAAAAATGCTATAATGTACTGAAGAAAGATAATACGGCACATATAGTAAATGATCGTGAAACCGGAATTACGGGCATGGTACTTTTTGAAGCTCATAGTGCAGATGACTCTTTACTGGTAATCGATAATAGCATTCCTTGCCTTATCATGTACCAAAACGAAAAAGACAACAAAATTCGTTTAAGCCTGGCTAATCCGGATCTCAACTTACCGGACAATAGCTTTAGTTCTAATCTGCCGGCCAGAGAAACAGAAGTTTTTATCACATTAAAAGGTGAATGGTCATTATGCACTTCTTCACCAAAATACAAAGTAGAAAATTATAAGGATGGTAATACAATTCTTAAAATCATATGCCAGGATGGTATTCCTCACGAGTTGATTATCGAAAAAGGCATAACTACGTCTTCTTTTCTGCAACACAATAGTAATTTTAAATTCTATCCGAACCCCGCAAAGGAAAAACTAACACTTAGTATGGTTAATCCTACGGAAATTGAATCTTGCATAAGTATAAGATGCATGAATGGCAAATGCCTTCAGAAATGGCCTTTGGATCCCGACATTATAAACTTTGAAATCAATATAGAGAATTTCGCCAACGGAACTTATTTAATTGGGTTGGAAAATCCAGAATCGTATGTTTATCAGAAGTTAATAGTGTCCCATTGAAAAAAGAATTACAACAACAGCATATAAACATTCAAATGTAGATTATAAATTCACCATATATTCAAATAACACTTACATCAAAGATTCATACAATGAATAAACGCAAATACATTAAAGTTATCATAGGGCTCACTATAGCAGTATTTTCAGCCTGTAAAGCGCCTCAACCAGAAAAAGCCCCAAACCTTGTTTACGTATTTCCCGATCAGTTCAGAAAAACAGCAATGGCTTTTTGGGATACTCCTAAATACAAAGGAGCTATACGAACAAAAGCCGATCCGGTTATAACACCTCAACTAGACCAGTTTGCATCTGAGGCGATGGTATTTACAAGAATGGTTAGCAACTGTCCGTTGTGCAGCCCTCACCGGGGAAGCTTAATGACAGGCCTTTTTCCGGGCTCAAGCGGAGTAATGCTTAATTGTAATGCAACACGTCCGATTAGTTCTTTAAGAACCGATGTTGTTTGCTTTAGCGATGTTCTTCATAATTCGGGCTACGAAACAGCCTACATTGGGAAATGGCACCTGGACTACCCTACTCCTAATGATCCGGTTAATCCGGGCAACTATGTTGACCCGAGAGTTCCCGCGTGGGACACCTATACACCACAAGAAAGGCGTCATGGATTCAATTATTGGTATTCATACGGAACCTGGGATGTACATAAAAATCCGCACTATTACGACAAGGATGGAAACCGATACGATCCTAAAGAATATTCGCCAATGCATGAAGCAAACAAAGCAATCAAATACCTGAAAAACGAAGCAGGCGAACGCGATCCGGACAAACCATTTGCATTATTTATCTCAATGAACCCGCCTCACAGTCCATATAGTTCGTTGGCAGACTGTCTGGAAGAAGACTACAATCTGTACAAAGATATTCCAATAGATAAATTATTACATCGAGAAAATGCAGACCTCCAGATGCGCAAAGTAAAATCTGCACCCTATTATTTTGCCAATGTTACTGGTGTTGATCGCGAATTTGGACGAATTATCGAGCAATTAAAAGAAATGGGTGAATACGACAACACCATTATCGTGTTCACATCAGACCATGGTGAAACCATGTGTAGCCAAGGTATTAGAGATCCCAAAAACAGTATTTACACTGAAGCATTTGATATTCCTTTTCTGATTCGCTGGCCAGGAATGAGCAAGCCGGCTGTTAGCAACCTACTCATAGGATCACCCGACATTATGCCAACTCTTCTCGGACTGATGGGATTAGGAGATAAAACACCGGCTTCCGTGCAAGGTTTCGACTACTCAGATGCTCTACAAGGAGTAAACAATGCCCAACGGCCTACATCTGCCTTGTACATTCGAAATATAGATGGGGAAAAAGACAGCACAGGGCTTGTTGTTTCTTACTTTCCTGTAGCCAGAGGAATTAAAACTCACCAATATACTTTGGAGTTCACAATTGACAGAGATTATCAGTTGATAAGTACTAAATTTTTCAATGACCAGGAAGATCCCTATCAATTAAACAACCTGCCGGTTGAAAAAGATAATCCTGTAATCCAAAGCCTGGTGCATGAAATGGCATTTTGGTTAAAACGCAGCGAAGATCCCTGGTATAAAAACCAAATATTAAACGATTGGATTCAATATTCTGCCAAATGAAAACCCATATCTGAGTGTTGACTTCTTCCTGTTTTATGTTTTTGCATCAATTATAATATTGTTGCCTATTCAAAACATCACTCAGGATTAATTCATTGCTATTTGATACGATCTTCTTTATTAGTAGAAATATACTTGTCATGATACTCGGCAGGGGTTAATCCAATAAAATTTTTAAATATTCTATAAAAACTTGTTTTTGAATTAAATCCACAATCTCCTGCAATAGAAAGGAAGGTAAAGTCTTTGTTTTTGGGATCATTCATCATTTTTTTCACTGCTTCAACCCGATAATAGTTAACAAAGTCATTGAACCCAATATCTAATTGTTCTTTTAAGAGGCTGCTTAATTGAGCAAGAGATAGCTTCAGATGAGCTGCTAATTGATTTTTTGTCAGTCGTTTATCCAGATATAGTTGTTCTTTCTCCATAGAATCGATTAACATCTGAACATTTTTCTTCGTGCGGGTATCCAGATTCGGATCGAGTTTAAAACGCGGATAAATCTGCCCGGGAACCGGTTGACGGTATTTCCTGTTTAATTCTGAAAACATTCTTTTCAAAGACTTCCGAAAATAGAACAATATGCCCACAATAACCAAAAGGAGAAATATATTGCTAACGTATCCGGCTATTTTTTTTAAATCACGTGTAACCTTTATTTTTAACGAAATTGGTTGCTCCGACCATACCCCGTCGCAATTGGCAGCCTTAACAAGCAATTGGTAGTCACCTGGCTTTAAACGGGGAAAAAAAACGCTATTCTGATTATTTCTGGTAAAATGCCATGCGGTAGTATCATCTTTGCCAGAGAAACAGTATTTATAAATATTTTTATATGAATTGATATACGAAAATGCAGAGAACTCAATTTCAATATTTCTATGGCTATCTTTCAAACGAATCTGATCCTCAAATACCATTGAACACTCTAAAGGTACATTTGATTCTACTACCTGGCCTGGGGTAACCAAATGTTTAGCAATGTTTAAAGCCGTATAACCAGGAGAAGGAACATAAGTATTGAGTTCAAAATCCCCGGGATTAAAAACATTCAAGCCATTATTCCCTCCAAATAAAAGCAGTTTCCCAACTTTCTGCTTTACTTTATATTCGAAAATCTCTCCTTGCAAACCATCAGAAATAGAGTAGTTGCGAAAAGTTTTTGTCATCAGGTCAAAACAACTTAGCCCTTTATTCGTCCCTAACCATAAATGCTTACTATCATCCTCCAAAATGCTAACAATAATATTTCCCGGCAATCCATGCTGAATATTGAATTCTTTAAACATATTTATTGAATCAGCGTAAAGAAATAACCCGTTTTCAGTACCTAACCAGATACCATATTCATTTTCGAAGATATCCCAAATCTTATTGGTTTTTAATCCATTTTCACCACTCTTCCATCGATTGCAAACTCCGGTTTCGGGATTATACCTGCCAACTCCTTCCATCTGTATACTAAACCACAAGTTTCCGCTTTTATCAAAATGCATAATTTTGATATTTCTTCCTCTTGACGGATCAACATTCTCTAATTGCAGGTTAAGTTCTTCTATGGTTTTTTCTCTGGCGTTATACCGAACTATTCCTTTATCCATTTCCGAGAAATAAAGATTCTCGTTTCTATCTTCAACGATTTCGTATACTCCCCTGTTCGAAAAGGTATATTTCCCGTCGAAATCAAACAACTCAAAATCATTTATTTGTGCATTATATTTCAATATTCCGGCTTCCGTGCCAAACAATATGCCAGCTGATTCAGAAAAGTAAGAAGTTAATATCCGGTTTTTCTCCGGGTTGTTAAAATGGTAATGATAAAACATTCCTGAACTTATGTCGAAGCGGTCAATACCATCGTTCTTTGTTCCAATCCAAATATTCTGATGCTTATCTGAGATGATACACCTGAGTGAGTTATCAACCAATGAATGCTCAACACCTGGTAGAGATTCATATAAATCGAATGGTCGGGCAAGATAGCTAAACTTACTTATCCCCTGAACAGTGCCAACCCAAAATGCCCCACTACGGTCACGCATACAACAATTAATGTTATTACTGCTAATGGATTTTGGGTCGCCAGGCTTATGAAGATAATGAATAACTTTTTGCTCACGCCTATCCAAAAAGTCTAATCCATCTCGTGTTCCAATAAATAGATTCCCCTGGCCATCTTCCATCATCGAAGTAACATCAACACCCGATAGCCCAACCGTTCCATCCCTTTTTTTCGCAATACATTGAAATGTTTCTGTTTCACGATCAAATCGGGCTAACCCATTGGTCGTTCCAAGCCAGAGGATACCAAAACTGTCTTCAAAAATTGTGGTAACAAAATTACTGCACAGCGTAGAAGAATCGAGAGGATTATTTCTAAATACTTTTTTTTTATGATCTTCAGTATTTATTCTGGTTAAGCCATTTCCTTCTGTCCCTGCCCACAAATATCCTAAACGATCAAAAAACAAGACTTTTACAATGCGCTCACCTTTTTCTATACTCTGAAATTCATTATGATGAGCAAAATGGGGATAAATCTCAAATTGCTCTTTATCCTTGGTTAAATAGAAAATACCATTCCTTGTCCCGGCCCATATTACTCCGTCATGGCCAACAGTTAATGAATAAATTAAATTACTGAGGCCAAGTTTGTTTTCTTCATCAAAGAGATAATGGCTGAATGTTTCTGTAACCAGATTGAAGCAAAGTACACCATAGCCTGTTCCAATCCATAGATTGTTCTCATCATCTTCACAAATAGCTGTAATCTTTTTCCTCGCAACAAGACCAAACTCTTCTTCCGGCAGAGAGATCTGTACAATTCTGTGTCCATCGAACCGGGCCAACCCTTCTCTTGTCCCAAACCAAATAAACCCCTTCTGACTCTGAAAAACAACATTAATCATATTAGAAGGCAAACCATCTTCAATATTTAACCGGCTAAATTTAATTTCCTGACCATAAGAATCTTTGCTGGCCACTATAAGAAATACTATCAGCAAAAAACTTATAATTCGTTTATACGTTATTATAATCACGGTTATATATATGATTTAACTACTTTTACAAATATATCAAAATATAAAATGAATAGTAATTTATTGAAATTTGAAAGAATTACTTAGTTCAAATGAACACTAATCTGAAATGAATTAAAACTATAAATGCACGAAATAAAATACAATGTTATCTTGTTCCGGGCACACAAAAGGCCGGTCTTATAGTTTTTTTATTATTTGACTTTTGATGAGGCGCCTTTTTGATTTCAACGAACGCCCCAGAATTTGTTCACCTTATTCAAATAACGCCTTATCATACCATTTTACAAACATATCCAATTGACGATTCGGGTTATTTTGTCAGCAATTTAGAAGTGGTATGCGTCAAATTAGCCTGTTTTTAGATATGGAAAGTTTTTTGACGGCTAAAAGAAAGTAACATGTCTCTTAAAAGCATATAGTATGACCGATAACGAATTAAAATTAATGTATACAGAAATTTGCAAGCACCTTGCCGAACGAAAACTCAAGCCTGCATTTGACCAACTGGAAAAATTAATAAACGATAGTGGCATGCTGTTGTATATGGACGAATGGCGTACGCTGGAACAGAACTATCATTATATGCTTCAATACACTTTAGAAGGCATAAAAGATCCTGAAAGGCAGAAGGTTTATAGAAAACTCATTGTGTCGGTTTTTGAGCTGGCCGATAAAATTTACGATGCTATACGTTTAAAAAAATCACCTTCAATCGAGTATGAGAAAAAACGAATATTAGAACAAAACTACTCTGATAAGCAAGCGGTTACCTTGCAACAGCTCGAAAGCTTCTCAAAAAACAAAGATTTAGCTTCGCTTGGCGATGACAAAGAAGAAATAACCGATAAAATGGCAGATGAGCTGAAAAAACATCAGCAAATGGTAATTGATCTGTTCTATCGCTGTTGGTTTACCAACAAAACTACTGTTACCGAACAGGCATTGTTCAGGCAAATCATACACAGCGATATGATTCACGTGCCCTACCGATCGATGCTTGTAACAGCATTAACACTCAGCCTTGTCCGGTATTTCGATGAAAATAAATTCAACCTGCTTTTTGAAGCATATGAACATAGCGAAACAGAAATATCCCAACGTGCATTGGTAGGCCTTGTTATCAATTTGTATAAATATGACAAGCGAATGCCTTTCTATTCTCACATAACAAGCAGGCTAAAGTTGCTGAATGAAGATTCCGGATTCAGAAAAAACCTCGAAACCATAATTATTCAATTTATAAGGAGCCGGGAAACGGAAAAAATACAGCAAAAAATTAAAGACGAAATCATTCCCGAAATGATTAAAATAAGTCCCAATATTCAAAACAAAATTAACCTGCGCGATTTGATGGATGAAAACAGTGGCGACGACAAGAACCCGGAATGGGAAGAGCTGTTTAAAGACTCACCAGGATTGATGGATAAAATGGAAGAATTTTCGGAATTACAAATGGAAGGTGCAGATGTGTTTATAGGATCGTTTTCGATGTTAAAGAGTTTTCCCTTTTTTAGCCATATCCACAATTGGTTCATACCATTTTTCACCGAAAATCCAGACCTGAACATAAATCCGAATAAAAATCAATCGACCATACAGCGATTTTTGAACACCATCAATAGCGCCCCAATACTATGTAATTCAGATAAATACTCATTCTGCTTCAGCATTAACAACCTGCCTGTAGAAAACCTCGACTTGCTGGCAGAAGGAATGAATGCAGAAATAAACCAGTTTAACGAATTGCAAAATGACGAAGAGCTTACCGACCCGGGAAGAAAAGCTGGTTTTATTTCTAACCAGGTTATTCAGGATCTGTACCGTTTTTATCGTTTACATCCTCGAAAAACTGACTTTGAAGACATTTTCAGCTGGCGGTTCGATTTTCATAACAGTTTGACTTTAGGAGATTTGCTAAAAGAAGATGATAAAATGTTTCGCAATGTTGCAGAATACTTTTTTAAGAAAGGCTACTATGAAGATGCTGCAGAGATCTTCAAATTTATGCTGAAACAGGAGAAAAACGGAGAGTTATACCAAAAACTGGGATTCTGCTATCAGAAATCGGGCAACTATAAAAAAGCATTAAAAGCCTATAAAAGAGCTGAATTATTCGAATTAAACCCCCTGTGGAACTATAAAAAAATTGCCCTTTGCTACCGCAACATCAGAAAACCAAAGAAAGCATTGGAGTACTATCTTTTGGCAGAAAGTATGGACAATGAAGACCTCAACACCGAGCTAAATATTGGGCACTGCCACCTTGAACTCGGCCAATTTAACGAAGCACTGAAATATTATTTTAAAGTGGAATACCTGGCTAATGATAATAAAAAAGCATGGCGTCCAATTGGATGGTGTTCGTTTGTAACAGGAAAAAAGCAGCAGGCATTAAAATATTTCAAAAAACTTATTGAAAACGATCCCGGCAAGCACGATTTAATGAATATGGGACACGTTAAGTGGAGCCTTGGCAATAGAAAAGAAGCACTTGATTGCTATAAAAAATCAATGGGCAAGGGCTATTTTTCTGAAGATGAATTTTTTGATGTTTTCGCCGAAGACTTACATTACCTTCTGGAACAGGGTGTAGATATAGACGATGTGCCTATCATGCTCGACCAGCTACGCTATTTTGTTGAAGCTTAAATACATTCTGCCAAAAACTTCTTTTAAAAAATAGGTACTACTTCCAGCATCAGCATTGTTTTTTATTACTTTTGAATTCAGAAACCAACAATAACAATACAATGAAAAAACTAATGATGCTACTGCTTGTAGTAATGATAGCAATTACAACAACTGCACAGAAACAGAAAGGCCCTGATCCCCAACCAGCACCTGAAACCGGAGAAACGTTTAAATTAGGTATGGCAGGTTATACTTTTAACAAGTTCGATTTGGACAAAACACTTGAAACTTTGGAAAGATGCGATGTTCATTATCTCTGTATAAAAAACTTTCACTTACCACTTGAAAGTACCGATGGAGAAATTGCCGCATTCCACGCCAAACTTAAGGCACACAACGTTACCGGCTATGCTGTAGGACCATTGTACATGAAATCGGAAGCCGATGTGGACAAATGTTTCGAATATGCAAGGCGCGTGGGTGTTACCACCATCGTGGGTGTTCCCAATTACGAGCTTTTGGCCTACGTTGATAAAAAAGTAAAAGAATACGGATTTAACTTTGCCATACATTTGCATGGCCCCGATATTGCTATCTTCCCCGATGCCGAAGATGTTTGGGAACATACAAAAAACCTTGACCCAAGAATTGGAATGTGCCTCGACATTGGCCACGACACCCGCAACGGAAAAGATCCTGTAGAAGACCTGATTAAATACCATACGCGGGTTTTCGACATTCACCTGAAAGATGTTACCGGAACATCAAAACTCGGTTATTCTGTGGAAGTTGGCCGTGGAATAATAGATATGCCGGCATTTGTAAAAGCTTTACGTGAGGTAGAATACAGTTATGTGGTTAGCCTCGAACATGAGCGTAATATGGATAATCCATTTATGGGCATAGCTGAATCTATAGGTTATTTCAGAGGAGTTGTAGCAGCTACCAAATAAACAACCAAACTGTATTGCTCAAAAAAGTTGGCAAAACTCTTTTTCTGCCAACTTTTCCCCTTTATTGTTAATTTATTTTTTTACTAACCATGAAAAAACTTTCGCCTTTAAAAACTGCTATCAGCTTTGTTTTACTATTGTTTGCAATTACTCTTTCTGGTTGTAAAAAACCTGAAGATAAGAATCCAAAATTACGATTGTGGTATGACAAGCCTGCCTCTGACTGGATGACCGAAGCACTGCCATTAGGAAATGGCCATTTGGGAGTTATGTTCTTTGGAGGCGTTGAAAATGAGCAGTTGCAGTTTTCTGAAGGTACGCTATGGGAAGGTGGCCCCGGAGCTGACCCAAGATATAATTTTGGCCTGCGCAAAGGAGCATCAAAGTACCTGCCTGAAATACGCCAATTAATTGCAGAAAATAAACTCGTAGAAGCCAATGATTTAGTAAAAAAAGAATTGACAGGCATAATACATACAGAAAAGAATGGCCTCGCTTATGGTGATTATGGCGCACAACAAACCATGGGTGATATTTTTATAAAAATCAATAATCGAGGAGAAGTTTCAAACTATGTTCGCGAAATCGACCTTGAAAACGGCGAAGGAAATGTCTCCTACAACATTGGCAAGGAGCATTTCTCACGAAAATACTTTGGCTGCTACCCCAACAACCTAATGGTATATCATTTCGAGAGCTCTGCAGCCACCAGCTATCAACTTCAATACCGGACACCGCATATAAAAAAAACTGAGAAATTCAATAACAACACTTATCGCTGTAATGCACGTTTATCCGGAAATGGCATGGAGTTCGAGACCTGTCTGAAATTAGATACCGATGGCACCATCGAGTTCAGGGATAGCACAATTTATATTTCAGGGGCAAAAGTACTGAACGTTTATCATACAGCAGCTACAGCTTATCGAATGAAACACCGTACGTACGATGGTAATGATTACAAAGCTGTAAACAAAAAAAGCCTGGAAGCAATTGAAGGTAAAAGTTATGCATCCATTTTAAAAAGTCATCAAAACGATTACAGTAAGCTATTTGATCGGGTTTCATTGAATTTGGGCGACAATAATCGCGACAGCATACCAACCAACCGCAGGCTGGCTGATTTTGCCAATGGAACTAACGACCCTGGATTGGAAGCTATCTATTTTCAATACAGCCGTTACTTAATGATTTCAGCATCGCGCCCCGGAACCATGCCCATGCATTTGCAGGGAAAATGGAACAACAGTACCAACCCGCCATGGGCATGCGACTATCATACCAATATCAACCTGCAAATGATTTATTGGCCGGCAGAAATTACCAACCTGAGCGAATGCCAGCTACCATTATTTGCTTATATGGAAAGCCTCGTTGAACCGGGTAAGGCAGCAGCACAATGTTTTTTCAACACCCGTGGCTGGACAGTAAATACCATGAACAATGTATTCGGTTATACCTCTCCGGGATGGAATGTACCCTGGGGATATTTCCCGGGTGGCGCTGCATGGCTTTGTCAACATGTCTGGGAGCACTTTTTGTTTACACAGGACACCACTTTTCTTAAAAATTCCGGCTATCCGTTAATGAAATCGGCGGCACTTTTCTGGATCGACTATCTTACAGAAGATGAAAACGGCTACCTGGTATCATGCCCTTCTTATTCACCTGAACATGGCGGTATATCAGGCGGCGCCTCAATGGATCACCAAATAGCATGGGATATTTTGAATAACTGCGTAAAAGCCTGTAGTGTGCTTAATATTGACAAAAAATTTAAAGAAAAAGCTGTTGCTATTCGCGACAAAATTTTGCCACCACAAATTGGCAAGTGGGGCCAGTTGCAAGAATGGAAAGAAGACGTTGACGATCCTGACAATAAACACCGCCACGTGTCGCATTTATACGCTCTTTATCCCGGAAACCAAATAACTATAGGGAAAACTCCCGAGCTGGCAAATGCTGCTGAAGTCACCCTAAATGCCCGCGGTGATGGTGGTACCGGCTGGTCACTGGCATGGAAAATCAATTTTTGGGCACGCCTCAAAAATGGAGACCATGCTTATAAGCTGTTCAGGCGTTTATTAAGGCCTATAAAAACCCATAACACCCAAATGATGAACGGAGGAGGCAGCTACGACAATTTACTTTGTGCACACCCGCCATTTCAACTTGATGGAAACATGGGGGGCTGCGCCGGAATGGCAGAAATGCTTCTGCAATCACACGAAGGAACTATTGAATTGCTACCTTCGCTACCTTCAAACTGGGAAAAAGGTATGGTAACCGGATTAAAAGCAAGGGGGAAGTTTGAAGTAGATATGGAATGGAAAAACAACCAACTGGTTTTGGCAAAAATAAAGGGCAAAAAAAATAGTAGGGGAACCATAAAATATGCAGGTAAAATACAGAATTTCACCATCTCTGATGACGGCTCCTTTTTATTTGAATTAACCAATTAGTAAATATTATTTTGATATGTACAATCCCCCTACCGAAACATTCAGTTGAATATTTAGGCTAACGAAAGTAAAAAGCAGGAGGTAAAGTGAGTAGTTTTTTGAAGAATATTAATTAATTGAAAATAAAATAATTAACTTTGACGTTAGTTGGAATTTTTAATATTTATAAAGAGTTACAATTAAATGAAACTTATAATTTCAACATTAATAGTGATTAGTTGTCTGCCCGCATTTGGACAAAACATTGAATTATTTGGTGGTCTAAATGCTAATAATTTTTATGACCTAGAAAATGAAGGACACTATCAATCATCTTATAACTCAGGCTCAGGTTATTCTTTTGGACTCACAATTGACAATATCAGTGCAGATTGTATGACCTTGAGACTTTCTTTAAAGTTTGATAAATATTCTGGAAACCTAACAGCTAGTGATGGTGGATTAGGAGGAGGATATACAACTACAGCCGAAATCGACAAGTCACTAATTTCATTAGGAGTGTTCCCCTTAAGCTTCCGAATAGTTAAGAGAATTGATTTGAATATTGGATTTGAAATATCAAAACTAATTTCTGAATCTTATAAAGGTAAAATTAATTACTGGCTAATGGGAGGACCCAACTTTCGTTATGATTTACAAGAAAGATATAACAAGTATAGTAATCCGATAAATTTTGGATTAAGTGCTCGACTTGGTTATAATTTGCAAATAAACGAATCAATTGCTATTTCTCCACAATATACATTCTACTTTGGACTATCAAACGAGTTTATAGAATTTCCAAAAGCAACAAAATCAATCAGACATTTTATTGGTCTTGGAATAAAAAAGAGATTAAAAAGTACATAATACTGTGTATAAGCAATAGCGGTTTATCGGCATATTTTCTTATTTAAAATTGCGTTTTTTTTCTTAATCTAGCAACGAAAATAAGGTTTGGCTAAAGGCAGTGGCAGGCTTGAAGTTTATAGCTTTTTAATCCGCTACTGCACATACACCCGACCCGATATAAATACATAGATCTGGCCCAATTTTATACTGAAAAAATATTGGATAACCTTTAAAAGATATTGACAGTATTCTTTTTCTGAGCAGAAAAAAAACAGAGATATAATAAAAAAGAATGGCATCACTTTGCATGATGCCATTCTTTTCTGAACTTCTTAGCTTTATTCAACCGATGAGTTGCATAAGCTGATTTCTATTTTTTCCATTCGATCAACCTCCCCGGAGTCCAGGGAGCATTAATCTTATTCAGTTCTGCTTCCAGCGCCGGAATATCCTTTTCAACAATAACCCTTAAAGCTTGCAATACTGGAGGAAATTCTTCTTCCAGAATCTGATATACCTGCTTTTCAGTGGTTGTAATTCCACTGGTAGAGCCCATATGCGTATAGGTAATGTTACCCAGCCGGTCGTTAAGAGGAACTTGTGCCGGTGGCACTTCTTCGCCACTTGCCTTAGCAGGTGTGCCATTCAAAATAAAGTTCAACTCTTCTAACTGAACGCCCAGAGCACGCGCTTTGTCCATAAGTTCCTGGCTGGCTCCCGGAGTAGCATAAATCACCTGTTTAATCTGTTCTACCTTGTCCATGTTTTCTGAAATCAAACGTCCGGCACCTGTAACTGCCAATGCCAGCTTGTTTACTTTTTCGGCAAAAGCCACGTTCTCAGCATAATCCTCAGCAGGCAAAACACTATTATTCAGCTTCTTGCATACAAAGTCCACCGGCTCAACCAACTCAGTTAACTGGCCTTCGTGCCACAGCTTCATGCCCACTTTGTAGCTACCGGGCATCACCATTATTCCACGGCCAGCATTAGAAATCGGGTTGAATTTACCGCTTGTACGTGTAAAGGCCGTTGAGTTGTAGGTCATGTTCCAGCTTACCCGGTTAATGCCTTTTGAAGGTGCCTTGCTAAACTGGTCTATTACATTTCCATCTTTATCATAAATGGTAAAGATCAGGTGGCTCGCTTCCTGTAATTTCTCTAACTCCAATTCTCTCCAACTTGGCTGTGGGATGGGTTTTCCTTCCTTAAAAAGTTTCTTTTCTTGTTCTTTGCGCAACTCTTTTTTAGTTTTCGGAACTTCTTTAAGGTAATAGGTAAACGTAGCTCCGTAGTCCGGGTTCTTAGCATAAAAATAGGTATCTCCCTGGTTACTTCTTCCTCTGGTTTGAACAAACATTAATGCATCTTTCACAGGGAAAATAGCCGCTTCTCGGTTTTCAAGCTCAGGATTTACCTCGCGCAGCGGACTATAATCGTCGAGTATATAAAATCCCCGACCAAAAGTTGCTATCACAAGGTCGTTTTCGCGTTCCTGAATGGTAATATCGCGCACGGCAATGGTAGGAAGGCCAGATTCTAATTCTACCCAGTTCTGACCGTTGTCGATGGTAAAGTAAATGCCAAATTCGGTGCCTACAAAAAGTAACTCAGGCCGAATATGATCTTGTATAATAGTATGTACCGTGCCGTTTTCGGGAAGATTACCAGAGATATTCTCCCAGGTTTTTCCTTTGTCTGAACTTTTATAAACGTAAGGTTTAAAATCATTGCGTTTCAGGTTATCGAAGGTAACATACACCACATTGGCATCAAAACGGTCGGCCATCAGGTCGCTTACATAGGTATATTCAGGAACTCCCGGGCAACGCTTAACCTGCAACCAGTTTTTTCCATCATCGTTGGTAATAGAGATAACTCCATCGTCGGTACCAACGTACAACAAACCTTCCTGCAAAGGCGATTCGTCTAACGAAACAATGGTACCCCATTGTGAAGTAGATACATCTTTAGCCACCGCATCGGCAGGCCAGTATTTACCCATTACAGGGAAAGAGTTCCGGTCAACCTGTGCAGTAAGGTCATCACTAATTACCTCCCAGGTGTTGCCCCGGTCTTCACTTTTAAATACCTTATTGGCAGCCGTGTATATCCTGGTTTTTTTATAGTGGCTTACAATCAATGGCGCATTCCAGTTCCATTTATAGGTAAGCTCGCCTTTTCGTTCACGGGGTTTTATATTAATTGTTTCTTTGCTTTTACGGTCGTAACGATACATATTTCCGTACTGATACTCCGTGTAAACGATGTCGGGGTTTCCGGGTTCAGTTGCGCCCCAAAAACCATCTCCACCCATGGTTACATACCAGTCGTCGTTAACCACTCCGCGGTGGCTGGTATTTCTCGACGGACCTCCCATCGAATTGTTATCCTGTGTTCCTCCGTAAACATTATAAAATGGCTCATCGTCGTCAACAAAAACACGATAAAACTGGGTTACTGGCAGGTTTTCTTTAAAACCGAAAGTAGTTCCGCCATCCCAGGTCTCGTAGATTCCACCGTCACCACCGATTATGTAATGTTTCGTATCGACAGGGTCAATCCAAAGTGCGTGGTCGTCTACGTGGCGATTTTTGGTCGTAATGCGTTTCCAGGTTTTTCCACCATCTTCGGTAAATGCCGAAACTGTCTCTACGGAATAAACTTTGTCCTCATCCTTCGGGTCGCAATAAATTTCATTATAGTATTGGCCGCTTGAACTATGGTTGCTCATTTTATCCCAGCTTTCACCTTTGTCGACAGAACGGTAAAAGCCACCCTTACCTTCAGCAGCTTCCACAATCAGGTACACATAGTTAGGATTTACCGGCGACACATCTATTCCCATTCCGCCCAGATTTACACCGGGCAGGCCTTTTGTTATTTTTCGCCAGCTTTCGCCGCCATCGGTACTTTTATACACTGATGATTCGGGGCCACCTCCAATTTTAGTAAAAGAAGTCCTCCGGCGTTGTTCCGACGTTGCATACATAATGTCAGGATCAGAAGGATCTATCACCACATTGTTCACCCCGGTGTTTTCGCTTATATCAAGCACTTTCTTCCAGTTTTCACCACCGTCGGAAGATTTGTACAAGCCACGATCGCCCCCAGGCCCCCAGGCAGAACCTTCGGCTGCCACAAATACCACATCAGAATTTCGAGGGTCGATAACGATGCCGCCAATCTGCCTGCTTTCTTTTAACCCCATATTTTTAAACGACTTCCCTCCATCAAGCGATTTGTAAACCCCATCACCATAACCAAGAGCACGCTGATGGTTGTTTTCGCCTGTTCCAACCCAAACTACATTCGGGTTATTGGGGTCAAGTTCTACAATGCCAATAGAATATGCGCCATAACTGTCAAATATCGGCTTCCAGGTGGTTCCGTTATTTTCGGTTTTCCACACGTTGCCACTGGCTACGCCAACGTAATATTCCCTTGTATTTTCAGGGTTTACGGCAAAGTCGGCAATTCGGCCACTGGCCCATGCCGGCCCTATACTGCGCCATTTCAATCCACTTACAAGGCTTGAACTGATAAAAGGCTTGGCCTCATCTTTTTTCTCATCATCTTTCTCTTTTTTTGCAAAGGCCACCGTAGAAAGCAGCATTGCCACGATCAAAAAAAGTACTGTTTTATTCATTTATTTTGTATTTGATAATTATTGAGATTCTCTTTTTGTTCTTTAAAAAAAGGAAAAATAAACATTAAGAAAATAAACCAATAGGATAAAAATCAGAAGTTAAGGGAATCTTTCAGGTTTTTATAGCCGTTTTTGCTTACCTTAAGCTTAGTATTATCCTGAAGAATAACAATATACGACTCTTTTTCATATTGTTGTATCTCGTTTATTTCTTCCACTTTTACAATGGAAGAACGATGTATGCGGACAAAACTATCGGGATTAAGGTTTTTCTCAAAAAACTTCATGGTTTTTTGTTTCATATACCTGTTTTCTGCGGTATGGATCATTACATAATCGTCCATCGATTCAATATACCGTATCTGGTCAACGGGTATGATATGAATTTTACGCCTGTCTTTCACAACTATACGCTCGAGGTAACCATCCTTAGGGAATTCTGATATTTTTTCCACCATATCGTTTTCAACCCCTTCCATGTTAACACGTTCCATCACTTTATCAATAGCTTCAAAAAGCCTGTCTTTTGAATACGGTTTCAGAAGATAGTCGGCGGCATTGAATTCAAACGCTTTTAAAGCGAACTGGTCATATGCTGTTGCAAAAATTATATGTGGCTTGTGTTCTAAAAGTTCCAACATCTCGAAACCGGTTATTTTTGGCATCTGAATATCGAGAAAAACCAGATCTGGTTTCAATTCATTGATCATTTTTACCCCTTCGAAACCATTTTCACATTCTGCGATAATTTCAATATTTTCATTTTCTTTCAAAAATGTTTTCATCAGGTTGCGCGCCAGTTCTTCATCTTCAACAATAATGGTTCGTAATTTATCGAGCATGGTACAATTTATTTTTGTGGGATGGTTAAAGTTACGGTAAATTCTTTTTTGTTATCTCTTAACTTTAATAAAAGTGGGTTTCCATAAATAATTTCGAGGCGATCGCGAATGTTACGTAACCCTATACCCTCTCCTTTCTTTTTTAGTACATTGGCATCATAAGTATTCGAAATGGTAACTTTCAGCACGTCGTCATTACATTTACAAACTGTTAATATTTCAACAGGTTCTGTAGCTTCGTAAACACCATATTTTATTGCGTTTTCATACAATGGTTGTAAAACCATGTTCGGAATAACTGCTTTCAAACACTTTTCATCAACTTCAAAAACCGGATTTAATTTTTGTCCGAACCTGACTTTTTCGATATTAAGGTAAAGTTTATTATTTTCCAGTTCCTGTTTTAAGGTTACTTTCTCATTATGATCGTGTTTTAAGGAATAGCGCATCAGCTGCGATAGGTTAATTACCATATCCTGTGCCCGGGCGGGGTCTGTCATGGTAAGTGATGAAATGCTATTCAGGCTGTTAAAAAGAAAATGAGGATTAATCTGTGATTTTAAGGCATGCAATTCTGCCTCTTTTATCAGGGTTTTTAGTTTACCTTCATTACGCAATTTTTCTTTAAAACCGTTGTAATAATTTACAGCATAAAAAAGTACTACATAAATAAGGTACATCATATATCCGCCAATAATGCGGTTTACCGTTCCAATGTCATAGCTTTCCAGAACAAGCGGATAAGTCAGTTTCCTGACCACAGCGCCTACATACATCCAAAGAAAAACAATAATAGTGGCTGCAATAATATGCGTAATAACTATTCGTAAGGAACTGTTGTTTTCAAGGGTGCTGTATTTAATAACATACCAGATTGCTGTTCCGATTATTGCAAAAAGAATAAAAAATGAAAATAGATCGACAACTGCTTTTGCAAAGGTAACTCCGTTTACCAGGGTGAAAACAGCTACAATTATTATTGAAAAGAACACCCAGAATGTTCCGTATCCTATCAAAAGTTTAGGATTCGATATAAACGGATGACGAAAATCCATTTCTAAAGATATTTTACTTCAACACCTCCAAAAGCAGCAAATCCTTTAATAACCAGAATCTTAGAAGAATCGGGAACAACATGGTTCAGCGAAGCGCCGCGCCTATCGGTAAATGCCCCGAATATGGCTGTTACTTCGTTTTTCACAGTCCAGTCGGGAGGTACTTTAAAGCCGCAGCCACCAAAAAGCGTAAGGCAATCGACCACTGCACCATTTGGCGAAAGGTTAACCTGACGTAAGTCGTATTCGGTTCCGCCAAATAAGGAGGTAGTTTTTCCACCGTGAAAATTTTGAGAATTCACATATACCTCGCGCCCCCCGAAAATCACAAAATCGTCAATATGGTCCATTCCCTGTTTTTCCTGTCCGGAAAACTCAAAGCTTTCCTTTTTAGTACCATGGGTTACAAGCAATATTACCCCAATAACAATAATTATCAATGGCCAGCCTATTTGCCTTATTTCATAGGGTATGCTAATTACCTCAGGTATAAGGAAAATACTACCTATTACTATCAGCACTGTCCCTGTTGTACGGTTGCCTCCAACAAGTGAAAAAATTCCGATTCCTATAAGCAGCATTTGCCATGAAATAAGAATATCATCTAAGAAAGACGGGATAAGATTCAACCTTTCTAATACCCAAAAACCGCCGAGCACTATTAGTAATATCCCGAAATATATTCTTTTTTCTGAAGTAGCTCTCTTTTCCATTTCTTTAATTTTATTGGTAATCTATAAAAAAACCTGATTTGTCAAATTTGTTTTGCAATCATCGCAACGCCTATGCCTATTAATACAATTGGCAGTAATAACGAAAGTGTAATATCGGGAAGAGAAAAAATCCGGGGTAGTAAGAATACCCCTCCGACAATCAGAAATAATACGCCTCCGCTACGCCTTCCAGCCAACAAAACAGCCCCAATAATTATTAATACCATTGGCCATGAAAAAATAATGTGACTAAATTTCCTAAAAAAGTGGCCAAAAACCGAAACAAATTTCTCCACAATAATTCTCGGAAATTCAATATAAATACCGAGTCTTTGAAGCAGCCAAAATCCGCCGATAAGTATTAAACCAACAGCAAAAACTATTTTTGTATTATTTCTTTTTTGCGATATCTGTTCCATTTTTTAATGAATTAGTTTTTACGAAATCAAATATGGGAACAGATACTTTCAAAATAAGTTAACATTCGGTTAACATAGGAAATGAATCGGTAAATACAGAAAATTGGTAAAATAAAATTAGTTGTTGTTATCAGATTTACCTTTTTTTCCGATGCTTTGCCCAAGAATCACGAAGGGAAACGGTTCTATTAAAAACCGGTTTTCCCGGCGTTGTATCAGGGTCGCAGTTAAAATACCCCAATCTTTCAAACTGAAAATGATCCAGGGGTTTTGCATGGGCAATAAATGGTTCTAAGTAACAGTCTTTAAGTATTCGCAGCGATTCGGGGTTGAGAAAAGTTTTAAAATCTACGTCTTTATCACCATCAGGATTTTCGTGATTGAAAAGCCTGTCGTAAAGGCGCACTTCCGATTGAATAGCATGTTTTACCGAGACCCAGTGAAGTGTAGCTTTCACCTTCCTTCCATCAGGGGAATTGCCTCCGCGAGATGCTGAGTCGTAAGTACAATGCAATTCGGTAATTTCTCCGTTTTCATTTTTAACCACATCGTTGCATTTAATAAAATAAGCATATCTCAGGCGCACTTCGGTGCCAGGGCTTAAACGGAAAAATTTTTTCGGCGGGTCTTCCATGAAATCTTCACGTTCAATAAAAATCTCTCGTGAAAAAGGAACTTTACGCATGCCCATCGATTCATCTTCGGGGTTGTTCACAGCGTCCAATTCTTCTTCCTGATTTTCAGGATAATTTGTAATCACCACTTTTAGCGGATTCAATACCCCCATAACACGTTGCGCCGTTTTATTTAAATGCTCGCGTATACTGAATTCCAGCAATGAAACATCGATCATTCCGTCAACTTTGGTAACGCCAATACGATCAGAAAAATTGCGGATAGATTCTGGTGTATAACCCCTGCGGCGCAACCCCGTTATAGTGGGCATACGCGGATCGTCCCAACCATTTACATGCCCATCCTTAACCAGTTCAAGCAATTTACGTTTACTCATTACAGTATAAGTAAGGTTTAAACGGGCAAACTCTATTTGCCTCGGGCGGTAATCTGTTTCCTGCAACTGATCTACAAACCAGTCATATAGCGGACGGTGAACTTCAAATTCGAGGGTGCACAGAGAATGGGTAATTCCTTCCCAAAAATCGCACTGCCCATGGGCAAAATCATACATGGGGTAAACACACCATTTGTCACCGGTGCGGTGGTGGTGCGTTTTCATAATTCTGTAAATAATCGGATCGCGCATGTGCATATTGGGAGATGCCATATCTATTTTCGCCCTGAGCACACATTCCCCTTCCTCGAATTCACCATTTGTCATACGCTGAAACAGGTCAATATTTTCGTCGATGGTGCGATTTCTGTATGGGCTTTCAATACCAGGCCTCGTTGGCGTACCCTTTTGAGTACTTATTATTTCTGAATCCTGATCGTCAACATAGGCTTTGCCTGCCTTAATAAGTTGAATAGCAAAGTTATGCAATTTTTCAAAAAAATCGGAAGCATAGTATAGCCTGTCCTGCCAGTCGAAACCCAGCCAGTGCACATCATCCATTATAGATTCCACATACTCGGTATCCTCTTTAACCGGATTTGTATCGTCAAAACGCAAATTGCATTTACCGTTATATTTTTCGGCTAACCCAAAATTAAGGCATATCGATTTTGCATGACCAATATGCAGATAACCATTGGGTTCAGGGGGGAAACGAGTGTGGACACAACCATCGTTCTTGCCCTCTTTAAGGTCTTCGTCAATATGAAGTTCTATGAAATTGGCTTTTTTAGCCGTCTCTGCATCTTTGAAAGTATTGTCAGCCATTAGTATTATCCGATTTTTGTATTCAATGTTTCCAGAAATAACTTTCATTCTGAAAGTTGTAAGGCAAATTTATAAAAATGATTTTTGAGTTCGGCCAGCCTTCGATGAATTTATTTGCATTGTTAATTTCGGGTTACGAAATACCAACTCTTCTTTCGTATTAATTTAGGAATAAATAAATACAGGAAAATTTAAGTTTTTATGTTGTAAAATATAAAAAGAGAACCTCAAAAAGCAACAAAAGTTTCTTTTTTTAACTTTTTTATTTGTATGTTCGAAAAGTTGTTAAAAACCAAAAGCCATGTTGATCAAAAAAAGTCAGTTAAACGAAGAAAGTTCTATAAAAGTAACTAATAATAAGATATTTAACTCGTTAAACGAAGGACGGAATCCCAGATTTACTTCTTGTTCTACCGGTGCAAATAAATGGTTCGAAATGCGAAAACAGCACTTTCTCTGCACGAAACGTTAACCAGGTGGAATAATTTCTTTTAAAATCATGTATTGCCGGAACTGCATTTTTTTTTAGCTTTGCGGTTCAAAATTACATGGTTCCTTGGCCGAGTGGCTAGGCAGCGGTCTGCAAAACCGTGTACGGCGGTTCGACTCCGCCAGGAACCTCAGAGGGAGTTTCGGCTCCCTTTTTTTATAAAACTGCTGATATTAATACTTCTATTTATTGAATGGAAATTCAGGTAGCCAACAGGTTATCAAGCCCCGGTTCAATCCCTTAGTTTATAGCTTATAGAAATTCCGGAGCGGCTGCCAGAGTCAAAAACAGTATTGTAATTATCAAGACTTTCTATATACTCCAGGTATTCTGTTATTCCGGAAACTTGCATTGTTGTATTGTGTGCCGTAAAACAGCCACCCACTACTAACTTAGGATCCATTTCCTTGAAATAACGTGTGTACCAGAATTTATCTGCATCACTAAAAACAAAATCATATTTTCCGGTTAACCGGGGTACAATTTCATGGGCATCACCCAGGTGCATTTCGATATAATCTGATACGCCAGCTTTTTTAAAATTGGCTTTTGCCTGCAGGAATCTCCTTTTATCAATCTCAATTGTAATTAGCTTTCCTCCTGTTTTGCTCAACGCCCAGGCAATCCAAATAGCAGAGTGCCCCGTGGAGGTACCTATTTCAACAGCATTTTTGTATTTATGTTCTAAAACAATGTCATAAAGCGTTTTGCCGTCAGATATGGGTACGTTCATGTCGTTCCAGTTGTCGGAATTTTCTTCCAGAAACGCCTTAACCTGCTTATCCAGTTCGTTCTCTACAGGTGGATACTGGGCACTAACCTGACATGAACAAAAAAATATAAAGGCCAAATAGTGTATTTTCACTTTTCGAAAGATCATTTTCAATGCTGTCTGTATTTCAAAAAAGCTAAAATTAAAAATTTAAAATAAACTGAAACTCACTTATTATATAATTTTTATAATGAAATTGTTTAAAGTTTCCGTAATAAAATAATACAGAAAGCTAATAAATTCAGTGCTTTCCAATGCACAACATTTTTTTTAAACGGACTAAAATTGCTTTTAAAGCATCAAACCATGCATTAAACTGCTATTGCTTACACTATGATAAGCGAAAAAAACAGATATATGCTTATTATAAAGGGTTAATTAATTTGCCAGGGTATTTAATGTAAAAACATTCCGATATACCCCTTGCAGGGCATTTTGACATGCTTTTAAGAGACATTTAAAATCAATTCATTTAAGCGGTTTAAGTGAAAACCATGCCGATAGGCAAAATGAGCATAAAAGAAAGGTTTTACATCCCAAAAATTGTTTTTAATGTAGGGGCTACTTAAGTCTTAAACACGCCGTAGCAGCGTTTAAAATTTATACCCTGCACGGGCAAATACCGAAATATGTAGTTGGTATAGTACAACAATGTGTAGCGTTTTTTACATTTGGTTAAATACTCCGTCATAATCTATTGGATATATGATTTCATAATTCCAATCATCTTTTGCAGTATTCAATCTTTTCATTATTAAACTATTTTTTAAAAGTCCCTCTTGATTCAGAACGTTCATAATTATTGGGATTGACTTGTTCCATTCGGTAACTTCAAATAACATATTTGCTCCACCTGGTCCTAAATCTCCTGCAACCCATTCGCCTATTCCGTTACTTTTTAGTTTTTTGTGAATCTTTTCCTCCACTTTATGTCTTAAGTCCAAAACTTGAAAGTCGTTTTCGTTTTTGGGTTGCATTTGGACAAAAATGATTTTTCCGAAATTATCAAAATTGTCCCTGTAACCTTTTCTCTTTAGATTGGAATTTATTGAGTCGATTTCAGTTTCCGATATTATTCTTTTATTCTTTATTGTCTGAAGAGTGTTGTAATTTCCATCAAAACGAATTTCTCCTTCTATCAAATTCAGAGTAGAGCTGTCTTTTATAATTCGACTAAATTCAATTTTATCTTCCGTTTCGTTCTTATAATTTGAACTGATGTATTCAATGTCCACTTTTTCAGTCGGTTTTTTATTCGTTTGGCTATTACAGCCCCAAAAAAGAAATGTTAATAATATTATTCCTATGTTCTTCATCTTTCAAATGTTACAGACTATTGTACTATGCGTAGTTGTCATTTTTTTTTGAGAAGATAATCAAAATCTTTAGAATTTGTTTTATTGGGAAAAAAAATAGTAACTAATTATATATAATGCTTGCTGTGTAGCGTTAAACACGCCGCAGGCGAATGCTACACATCGGTTCGGCTAAGTGCCGTTTCGGATTGATAGAGAACTACTTTTCGAACTATTGCCAAAGCAGAAAAGAGATGCGCCGTTGGCACATCTCTTAAACAACAATGGCATTTAGCTTTTGTTAGCGTTTTGTTGTTTTGTTCTTAATAACAAAGCTTACCATTTCTTTGCATTAAATCCGATGTTTAATTGCAGCATAATAGGAAAGAATCCATTATTTCCTTTGGTATCAAAATAATATACAGAGCCAACATCAAAAAGCAAGTGCATCCTTCCATAAGCTCTTTGCATCCCCCATGTCGGACCAAATGCAAAATTTATGTCGTCCTTTCTTAATACATTATGAGCCTTTAGTTCCTTAAAGTTTGTTAGTAGTCGGATACCCCAATAATTTCCAGAGTTATAGCTTAAATTCTTATCTTTTGAAAATCTTGTGTCTCTATTGTAAAGCTTTTTGTAAGATAAATCTATAAATGGTGCTATATAATAAGTAATTCCAGAATTTGTATAATCTAAATGTAAGTAGCTTCCTTGTATTCCAATACCTGAATTCGCCGCAATGGTTGATTTCTTAGAAATTGGCAATTCAAATTCAATCCCCGGACTTAAAACATTTATCCTAAACACTTTCTGTAATTTCAACGGTTTCTCTTGCCCTAAAGAAACGATATTTATAAACGCTAGCAGCACGACTAATAATTTTCTCATCGTTGTTGTATTTTTGAGTTTATTTAAAAGTAATTCTTACGTCTCTCCAAGCACTACCTCTTCGAGCTGCACCATACATTGTGGTATTATGTAAAAAAGTATATTTGGCAGTTACAGCCCCCGATTAATATTTATTATTTTGAAATGCAACCCGTTTGTTGTTTTCTTGTGAGAATTTATAGGCGGGTTGTCTATTTTCAGTTAATCTTTTCCCTGAAAAATATTTTCACAAGTAATAATTCTAATTCAATCTTTATCCATAGGCATCTCTCTTTTTTGACAATAAACGCGAACGAATAAGTATATACGCTGTGGCGTAATTAAAAATACGCCGTTCAAAATTCGCGCAAGATTAGCAAAATTTATTTTATTCTGCTACACTATTTTTTCCGACAAAATGAAGTTGTTTAAAGTTTCCGTAATAAAATAATACAGAAAGCTAATAAATTCAGTGCTTTCCAATGCACAGCATTTTTTTCAAAACGGACTAAAACCGCTTTTAAAGCATCAAACCATGCATTAGTCCGTTCCACCACAAACCTACATTTAAAAATAATCCGTCAATCCGAATTTTAGAGGATGCTGAGCCAGCCATCATTTTCTGTACTGTAGGTACTAAGTTAAATGAATCATTGTGGTTTGCCTCCACTGGCAACCTGTTTTTAACCTGTATAATATTGCTGTAACCACCTGGTAGTCTTTTATTTTAATTTGTTTTTCAATTTCCCAAAACTTAAAGAAAAAGAATTTATTTTTAATGCTTATTATACCTCTAGTATTGGGATGTCATCAAGATGTCAATGACGAATTAGAGACGGATGTAATAAAATTTCAATTTAAAGACAGTAATCCCTCATATGAAGAAGTTTTCAAAGATACCGAGGTTATCTATCTAGAGACAAATGAAAGTTGTTTAGTGAGTGAGATTACTCAAATGGAAATATTAGATGATAAAATATTTATTCTAGATTGGAAACTCAATTCTCTTTCTGTTTTTAATACTCAAGGTAAATTTTTAAACAAAATTGGGAAAAAGGGAAAGGGGCCAGGAGAATATATACGTCCACGTCATTTTATTGTAAACCGTAATGAAAAATTAGTTAAGGTGTTTGATGCGCCTACCAATAAATTGATGTGCTTTCAGTTTGATGGAACCTTAGTTAAAGAAATAAAATTAAACTATTATCTCCGTACATTTGGAGAATTAGCATCAGGAGGTTATTGGGGCTACTGTTCCAATTTATCTAACAATACAAAGCATTCGAAAGAGTATCTAAAGCTTATCACTTTTAAATCCGATGGGAAAGTCGACCAATTCATAGATGGTATAAAAAATCCAGATCGAGTTAATTGTAGTAATTCTTATATTTCTTGCTCAGCAGATGGAAGTGTTTCATTTGTTGAACCATACTTGCCAAATATTTACTGGCTTAAAGATGGAAATATCACCACAAAATTTAAGATAGAATATTCAGGTCAATTCATTCCTAACACATTGTTAAAGAAAGTAGAAAGCATTAAACCACCAGTAATAAATAATAAGAAAAAATTAATGGATAAAATAAATACAGATTATGCAAATAAGTTTATGCGTTTTTTTGAGAATGAAGATTGGGTTGTTTTAGTATCCTTTTATAGAGGAACAACTCTTTTTTATAATAAAAGATCAAAGAAATCACATGAATTCTCTAAATTTATTTTTTCTGAACTAACAAACAATATTTACTTTCTCAATTGTAAGTGCCTCTCAGGCAATTCCATATATAGTGAAGCATCGTTATTAGATATCCAAAGTTTATTGAAAAGTAAAAACAGAACAGAAAGGCAAAAGAAGATTCTTAACCAAATGCTGCAATCAAGAAATGCAAACGACAATCCAGTCATTATCAAATACACTATCCGTGAGTAAAAATTTTATTTTAATTTGTTTCATCTCTTTCATACTCTTATTGAAGCTGTTTAAAGTTTCCGTAATAAAATAACACAGAAAGCTAATAAATTCAGTGCTTTCCAATGCACAACATTTTTTTTTAAACGGACTAAAATTGCTTTTAAAGCATCAAACCATGCATTAGTCCGTTCCACCACAAATCTGCATTTAAAAATAATCCGTCAATCCGAATTTTAGAGGATGCTGAGCCAGCCATCATTTTCTGTACTGTAGGCACCAAGTTAAATGAGTCATTGTGGTTGCCTCCACTGGCAACCTGTTTTTAACCTGTATAATATTGCTGTAACCACCTGGTAGTCTTTTATTTTAATTTGTTTTTCAATTTCCCAAAACTTAAATCTCTATAACGGCATTTTAGGGTTGTTAGCAAACTGTTAACAAAATTTCACTAAAGAAAATGAGAAAAATATTGTGATTATTTGCAATAAAGGTTTAATTTTGCAGTGCATTTGGGATTCATCCCATATTGTGTGTTTGGGGGTTAACATTTAGGAGGGAGACTGTTGAGTCTCCTTCTTTCTTTTTATTACCACCTGTAAATCCCAAAAAATCATATTGAAACTTCTGCATCACTTACCTAAAGTTTGGGTAATTGCAGACATCAACAACTTTACTAATGCTGTATTCGAAACCATACCTTACAGTTTTTGCCGGTGTGTTCACAAAACGAATACAATCAATACCTGAAAGAGGGAAAGGCTTTAGAATAACTGTTTTTTTTGCGTTAGTTATAACGTTGAGCCTCTCATGGGGGCAGAACCTCCTCCATACTGAGCTGATTACCAATATTTTAAAAACAAAAAAATCTTTAAGTCTCCGATGGGTATCTCTCTGAATATTCGTTACTATCTCATTTTATATTTCACTTAAATATTAAAAATTAAATTACCGCCGCTCTTCCTGAGCTCAAATACTCCCTAATGGAAGATATATGAAGTAACTTCTCTTTCTTATCATCATCCAACTTTATTTCTCTATTCCCACTCATTAAAGATTCCAATGGAATACCCAGGTATCTGTTTAATAAGGTTATCATCTTCAGGGTGAGATTTCGTTTTCCATTTAATACTTCAGAGACTCTTGTTTTCCCTCCAAAAAGTGGAGCCACATCCATTTGTTTCAAGTTCATTTGCTCCATTCTGAACTTAATAGCTTCTATTGGCGATGGAGCGTCCATCTGATGATTTTCCAGCTCGTATTTCTCAACCAACAATGAAAGCAACTCCATTTCTTCACCTTCCGGGCTGTTTGCTTCAACTGCATCCTCAGAAGCATTAATAAGTGAATAAATTCTTTCACATGCTTTATTATATTCTTCCTCAGTTTTTAATATTTTAGTTTTCATAACTTACTGTTTTTGCATCAATTTTATCATATTCTTTATGTGTGCCAAACCACACAATAAAAACAATCTTGAGTTTATATTCAATATCCACAATCAACCTATAATCATTTCCTTTTATATTAAACACAACCCGCTTAGAACTTATAATGCTGGCGTTCCGATATTTTGCCTTTAGCTCATTTGCATTATCCCAAACAGAAAATTTAACCTCGTAAATCCATGCCTTCAAAGATTCTTCCGCATTTTTGTATTTACTTGATTTGCAATAATCCGTTAGAGTTCTTTCTTTGATAATTCTCATTATTGCAAAGATACAAAAAAAGTTACCTCATATGGTAACTTTCGATTATTTCTTTTTCTAAAATCCTATTTTGATTTTTTTTAATACACGTACCATGATTAGTTTTTTCTGTTGTACTAATATTAGTAAAACCTGCAAGATGACAATCTAACTCACTCTATTATTTACACATATAAGCTTAGAAGAAATTAAAAATTGGAGGGTAACATTAGCTTATAATCAGAATTTCATGGAAAGAGAACCTGATTTACTCTTCTTCTTTTTGGAAATTGCAACCACCGGGACAGGGCAAACACCAGCGGACCAAAAATCACCAGCAACACGCAGAACACCGTTCAAAGAAAAGCAATCAGGTAAACCAGTACTTCAAAAAAGGATTCCAGTAGTTGCCGGGTAGCATCCATGATATAAAGTTGATCTGGTTTTGAATCGCCCTTCCGCTAAATATATTGTAAGTGGTCAGGATCAGGTTCACCCCTTTGTCCCAGAGATCGGCTTCCTTCTCTTCGTTTTCATAAAACAAGGGCAAATCCGTGGAAAGAATGGCTTGTTGTTTGTCCTCCAGCCGCTCTTTTACAATGTGCTTTTTATCGGCATAAACAGCTTCCGATAAATGCGTCAATCCTTTTGTGGGTGCCAGCAACAGATTTACAAAAGGCCCCCAAAAAGTGATCACCAATACCAGCGCAAAAGGTCGTAACAATGGCAGAATCGATACCGGATTATCAGCGATCAGTTGCTCATAAATCCGCTTGGAGATATAGAAAAAGGCAGCGATACCACCAATGGCTCGCGCCATATCCACCAGTATGCGGGCATGGTTAACACCGGAGTCCACCAGCGTATCAGTAAATGCGAAAAAATTATTAGTTGTAATTACTTGTAATATCATAACTGATTTGTTTTGCAGTTAAATGCTTATTTATTTGCATAAAAATGAATAGCTCAGCGGTTGCCTGTTGTAGCTGTTAAAAAAGAGCAGCTTGCCGTCCTGACTTCCTAATTTTAACACCCAAGCTTAAAATTAGGAAGTCAGGAGCGATTCAGGTTCCAGAGGTTAAAAAGTGCCATATACAGGCTGATGTGTTGTGATGTTAGCATCTGTTTCCAGATGGTCGAAAAAACCGCGCAGGTGCCGGATATAATTCATTTTTATCGGCCCAGATCAAAGCGGTTATTCACCCGGTTTTCTACCATCATTTTCTGGATTTCTTCACTGTCATAGAAGATCACACCGCCAATTTTGGTAAAAGCCAGTGTCCCGTTGATTCGCATGTTCTGAAGCGTACCCGGAGAGATTCCCAAAAGCTTTCTTACTTCGTAAGATTTTAACCATTTTTTTTGTGGGTTGCCCGTGATGGGCGGCGAAGAGTAGTTTGATTTCCTTGAGTAATTCAAGTTTGAATTCCCGAAGATCGTCGGTGGTTACAATTTCTGTAGGCATAACGTTTTGTTTTAAATGTTACAAATTGTGTTTTGCCAAATTTGAAAAGTCTAACTGGATTTTATTCCCCATGAACACCCTACTGGGGTGTTGTTTTTTGGAGGTAAGTGTGACCTGTCAAGCATTTAATATACTCAACAACAACTCATTATAAAAACAAAAAAAATTATACTTTTTGACTTTTATAATGCTCTGCCGATTCCTTTTGTGCCTGTTTAATTTTTATTGCCAGGCACTTGCGGTGAAACTCTCGAAGTTCATCCAGTTTTTCTTCCGACAGCTCCTCTATAAGGTTCATACGTTTCATTAGGTCTTCAATCTGCCAGTATTCCACAAAGGGGCAATCCGGCACAGCTTCTCCAAGCGGGCATTTTTTTAAGGGCACAAGTAAATCTGCATACTTAATGCTTCTTTCCGAAAAAGTCATGTGTTAATGTTTTGCTTACTGTCCTGTCCCTAAAACAGTAAATTTTAAAAGTAGCGTGGGACAGACACATCATCTGAACTGAAGGGCCGCTAAACCCCGTACAACAAACTAGTACGCCCCACGCATTTCGTGGGCGTCATACTTGCATTCTTGTTGTACTTTAAAATTAGCGGTTTTTCAGTTCAAGAATAAAAGCTAACGCTCTAATATCATTTCACTCACCCTTCCCTGTAGGCGAGTAGATCTCGTATTTTCGCTTCAAAGATAATTCAATTCTTACTCATTTCTAATTTCATTTTAATGTTTCTATTCAATTATTCGTTAACACTTATTCATCCATATCATCCATTCGCTTCTGTAAAACTTCTATTAAATGTTTCAGAAAAGTGATCTGCTCACTTCTTCCACACATTTCTTTAAAGGTGCCGTAAATGTCCTTAAACTTGATATTGAACATTTTTTCGAAGGCGCGGGCAATTTCAATTCGGCTTGCCTTCCCATTATTAATGGCATTAGCCAGGAAAAGCGAATACACTATTTCCAAAGCATCAATATTAGGATTTGTCCAGTATAAGTTGCTGACAAATTCTTCGTTCCCTTTTAGTTTTCTGATTTCGTTACGAATGTACTTTTTCAGTTGTTCGTAGGCCATTATCTTCGCCAGGGTATAATCATAGCCGGTAGAAAATTTGGGATTTGCATGTGCATGAATACTGTCTTTATGAATGCGGGAATCTGCATTCCCTCGTATAAAGTAGATATGATCAAAGTCGGTTCGTGATCGTTTATAGTACTGATGAAATGCGTTGTTCGCATTTAAATAATTACAGATTTCCTTACTCTTGTCCTGTAAGAATTTCACTTGCAATTTCTTCCCTCCTTCTGGTCTGTAGGATTCTAAATCAAAAACCTCCGTGTAAAAGAAAAGCTTACTGTTGACCCGAGGCTTAATATGCTTAAAAAAGTAGATTTCTTCTTCTTCGCTTTTAAAACCGTTCTTTATTACCGACTCACGCAATTTCATCATTACACTATCGCAAAACCCCATGGCTTTTTCGGTTAACTCCACGAAGTCTTGGGCTTGTGCTTTTAACTGAGATAAGGTTTCTTCCAGTTCTTTGATAGCAGTATTATATATTTGGTATTTCATACTCAATAGTGTTTTCGGTGCTAACACAATCACGGAGTAATACAACATCAAATTCTCAAAACACTGAGATTTTTGAAAGTGTATATTTCACTAGAAAAAGAATTCCTTCAAAAAAAGAAAGATAATTTACATATACATTTATCCTGTTTATATATTATTTATTTCTTGTTTAGCTGAATAGTCTGGATTGCAATTTTTTTATAGTTTAATGTACCAGTTCAATTTTACCCACAATTTATGTTTTCGATCTTCTTCAAATAAAGTATTAATACGATGATCTACACCAATTTCAATCTTATTTGCTTCAGATACTTTATAACCGACCATGGGAGACCATCTAAATTCCAACTGGTGTTTACCTTCAAAAAACTTAAATACATACTCATTGTAAGCCTTAAAGTAATAATCACACGAATCAATTGATACTCCATCAAATGGAATTTCGGTTGTTATTTTGCCTCTAACTCTCAAAGCAATTTTTTTATCAATCATAGTTTGATCCGTTGAAATTTGATAAACCATTCCAAATTTTTCATATCTTTTTCTAACCGAAAATTTCTGAATAAATCGATACGCATCAATTTCTTCCTGATATAGATATGAATAACCAACTGCGACTCGATTCTTCTGCCCAACCTTTCTTCCGATTAAAAATGAGATTTCAGTTAGGTTGTGTTCTAACCCTTTCTCAAAATGATTACGTGACTCAAGTTTTAGGTATAGAGTATACTCATTGATAAATTTTGTATTTAAATTAATTGTAGGCATAATTCCTGTTTTAAAAGAATCTTGAGCCGAACAATCAAGCATTTGAAACAATAAACAGATAGTAAAGATGTATTGTGAAATATTATACAAAGTCATAAGATAAAGATATTCTGATCTACCTGTTCGTTACTTTAAATGTAACACCCCGGCATTAGCTAATTGACTCATAATATCTTTGTTGAAATATGAGCGTATTGATTACTGAAAACAAATCAAAGCCTGCTTTAAAATGAAACACATTAATTCCTAATTTCTTTGCTGACTCTAAATTTTGTATAGAATCATCAATAAATAAGGTTTCTTCTGGCTTAAGTCCATTCTCATCTATTAAAAGTTTATATATGTTGATATCAGGTTTCTTCATTCCAACTTTGTGTGAATAATAGACATTTTCAAAGAGTGTAGATAGCCCATTATCTAACCCGAATTTTTCTTTCAATATCTTCCCATAACGTTCGACATGAATAGCATTGGTGTTACTTAAAAGAAAAGTACGATATTCGCTTTTCAAATTTTTTAACAATTCAATATTCTCATCAGGAGTTTCCATTAACATAGCCATCCATGCGGTATCCAGTTCTTCATCAGTAATTGGTACTTTAATATACCTTTTCAACTGAGCCCTAAATTCTTCGGGTGATATTTTACCTTGTCTCATGAAAGATGAAAAGCTCAGACTGGTATGTCTGACAATAGTATTCTTCAAAGTTGTTAATACCGTATTTTTTGAATGCATTTATAGTAGCGTAATAATCGATTTTGGTAATAACTCCTCCCCAGTCGAAAATTATATTCTTGATTTGACTCATAAATTTCTGTCTTTATTATTTACGAATAGTTTTTTTCTATAATAGTCCGAATAACTAATTCATCAACTGATGTATTATTGCCATTCTGCACTATTGAAATAATTGCACTAGCAACATCTCCAACCTTTAAGTGTAAATTACAGTCCCCAATAATTCCTCTAAATCTATTTAATCATCAATTTTTTAGTTGTTTTGCATTTCCCTGATTCAATGATGCTAATGAAATATATTCCCGGAATAATATCGTTTAAAGATAAGTGATCGGCAACAAGGTCTCCCTGATCATAAGTCCCAATATTTTTATTAAATATTACTCTTCCCGAAATATCACCTATACGTACTACTATATCTCCTTTGCTTTTTGCTGTAAGTTGTACATTTAGGTCTTTTTCAGCCGGGTTTGGATAGAATTTGAAATCCTTTGCAGGTTCAATTTTCAAATAATCCGGGTCAAATACAGCAGTTTTCAAACTGGTTCCTGTCCCGCACTCAATTGTACGGCAAAAATGTACATTTGAATTGCTTCCTGTTTCAGAACCCAGATGTACTTCAACCCCGTTGTCGTTATTATTTATAGCGATTCTTAATTCACCTCCTACATCATATTTGGTACTACTGCCCCATGAAATTGTTTTGGCGCTGGTATTTACAGTTCCAAAGCGATAGTAGTGGTTATACTGGCTTGTACTACTGCTTCCACGGTGTACTTCAAGTACCTTATTGTCGTCGTCCAGTGATACATCAATATTACCTCCGGTATCAAACAATGTACTGCTACCCCAGGAGATTGTTTTTGTACTGAAATTTACACTTCCTACCCGGTAATATAAATTGTTTTCATTTGATCCGCCGGGACTTCCTTTGTGTATTTCCACACAATATCCATTGTTGTTCATCGCAAGGGCCAAAAAACCTCCGGTATCATAATTCGATGAGCTCCCCCATGAAATTGTTTTTGTACCGGTATTAATGGTTCCTACCCGGTAATAGAGTTTGTTCTCATTCGATCCGCCAACACTTCCCCTATGAATCTCAACAATATGGTTACTGTTGTCAGTTGCAATTGCAAATTGTCCTCCGGTATCGTAATTTATAACAGAACCCCAGCTAATTGTTTTTGTTGAAGCGTTAATTTGCCCTATCCGATAATAATGATTGTTTACCAGCGATCCGCTTGGGCCTTGATGTACCTCTACGCAATAATTGTTATTTGCCAGTTCAACGGCGACAAATGTTCCTAATCCACCGGTGTTTGAACTTGCCCCCCATTCAACCTCATTGGTATTAGAATTTATCGTCCCTACGCTTGCATAAAGGCTTTCCTCGCTTGCTCCTCCCGGGCTTCCGAAATGAATCTCGATACAATTATCGCTGTCATTTATACCTGCATCAATTTGTCCCCCCGTACCAATGTTATAAGTTAATTTCCAAGGCCAGTCTGTATCCGGATTGAAACAGCTTATAACGTTTGCCCCTGTGCTACTATAAACGTGTTTCAATGTAGAAAAGAAACGGATATTTTCGGAGTCGGTAATTTCCATACCTGCAGCATAGCGAAAACCTGTATTATACGGGTCACAGCTCAACCGATAAACCATATCTATATCCAGATCACTTGATAAACCTGGGTCATTAAGTGAATAGACATCTACCGAGTTTGAACTATGATACATGATGATAAAATATCCGGCTGTTGTTTTTATCAGGTTCATACTTTCGTAATTGTATGTGTCATCAGGCCAGTCGGAAAGAGGGTACCAATCACTTTTATCCTGGTTTGTTGCCCTCCATGTTTTTTCAGCGATTTTATTAAAAGTATTATCGAAACGATAGAACCTGACATACCCTGATCTGGAGTAATAATGAGCAACCAGGTAACTCCCGTTGTATTCGGTTATACCTGCACAATAAGCATTACCCAAAGCAGTAGTATAGCTCCCAATTAACGAGGGAGATGTCGGATTACTGAGACTGTAAAAACATAGTTTTGCATTTGCTCCGTCAATAGTGAAGGGAACAAGTAATATGTTGTCATAAATTTGGATTCCACTTGGATGCGTAGATGATGTCTCGAGTGTCATTGTTTGAACAACCTCATGAGTAGTTTCACTAATAATAAGTAGTTTCTGATTATTTGAATCACTGGGACGGCTTCTAACAAGATAGTAGTACCCATTTCTATAGGCGACGCCATTGATATGATAATCTGTTTCTGTGTCCTGAACCGTTGCTCCATTAGGATCAAAGGTAAAAGAGGAATAATCTTTATCAACCCTGGACAGAGCTCCATAAATATTTGCGATAGATGATTGTCCATTCAAATTAGCAGATACTCCCAGCACTATACAAAATGTAAGGATCGTTAAACGAGGTAAAGATTCTTTTTTCATTTTTCTAAATTTAAGTTCGACTTAGTTTCTATTTTAATAACTGCCCTCTTCACATTCCAAACAGTAGATTATATTTTTGCAGTTACTTTGTTAGTTTGGTTGTTTTTGATTTAGTGTCTTGATATTGTGTTGATTATTCGTTGTTTTTTGCGTTCCAGACCAACAATGCCAGTAGTGCGGATATTATGGCGGCACTTAACCAAAACCATTTGACAACAGTAAAATCATAGGTAGCAGCTTTTTCAATTGATGACTTGCCATCTTGTATTAGGAAGCCACTTACTACATCCTGAAGGCCAGCCCCAATATAGCTGGCTATTCCTACCAGCCCCAAAGCCGCGCCCGATGCCTTTTTTGATGCAATATCGATAGCCATCAAACCTCCTAAAAATGTAATTAGAATACCTATGGCAAATCCAAAAATCACCATGCTTACAGTATCCATCCATGCATTCCCGTCGGGGTAAAATAAAAACAGTGAAATAGAAAGTACATTTAACAACCCGGCTATCAATGCAGGTATATTTCGGCTGCTATTAAACAGTTTATCCGATATTACCCCGGCTACAACCGTACCGACAATTCCACTTACGGCACTTACCGAAATAATGGAACTGGCCTCCAACGTAGTATAGCCTTTTTGGGCTTCCAAATAAAATATTCCCCAACTCTCAATAGCATAACGGCTGATATACATCATGGCGCTGGAAAGAGCAAGTACCCATATAAACGGATTTTTTAAAACCTCTTTCTGAACTGCCCCTACCGATTTATCCTTTGTAGATATTTCAGCATGATCCTTTTTGAATTCTGCTATTTCAGGAAGGCCTTTACTGCCAGGGCTATCGTGTAAAAACAAAGCGACAATAATGGTTCCTGCTAATCCGGCAATACCAGCTCCATAAAAGCCCCAATGCCAGCCAAACAGGCTCACTATAAATGCTATACCTACGTATGTTATAGCTTTTCCTATACTGTGGCTTGCACTCCATATGCCGTAATAGGTGCCACGTTCGCGGTTACTGAACCAACGAGACAATGAAACAACACTGGGTGCCGCTCCCATGGACTGGAACCAACCATTGAGTCCCCACAAAACGGTGAATACAAAAAATGACGTAGTAGCACCGAGCGCCAGGTTAACAAGAGCTGTTAAAAAAAGCCCGGTGGACATAAAACGTTTAATATTGCTTCTGTCGGCCAAAAAACCGTTTGCAAGTTTACCTATGGCATAAGTAAAAAACAAAGTCGATCCTATCATCCCTAACTGTGCTTCATCTAAAAATCCAGCATCAACAATAGGCTTCTTAACCACATTCAAACTTAACCGACACACATAAAACAGGCTGTACCCAATGGTTGCTGCGAGGAAAACCGACCATCGCGAACGGTTATATATTCTTTTAACAAGGTTTGTTTCTCTCAAGACTACTTTAGTTGGAGAAACCATATAAAAATTGATTATTCCTTTAAACATGATAATTTTATGAACTAAAATTGAAGCCCACTACACTTTCAAAATATTTGTTTCTGAAAAGAGTGGGCTTACTATCTAACCAAACTAAATCTATAAAAACCGGAATTATTCGTGTAAATCCCTTTCTTTTAAATATTCAAGCAAAAGCGCCGGGCGATCAGTCTGTATGATGTTAGCACCGTGATCGATTATCCATCCCCAAGAGCCATCAGGATCATCAACTGCACGATCATCGTCGTGCGGCCCACACAAAGACTCCCATAAAGTATTAATCCATATCCTACAATCTTTTTCTTTAATGGATTGTATTGTGCCTAACATTGGCGAGTCATCACTGTCGAAAACAACTTCAAAGGCTACCGGATGATACTCAGTCAAAAAATCATCTACATGTCCTCGCAGGTGTGGTATCCTCTCATTAATCACCGGCATATAAATAATTTCATTTAATAATCTTCCGTATTTTTTGTTAACCTCGTCAATATTGTCTTTACCTTTTAGTATGGTTTGATTTACAGTTCCAGTTTTTACAAGAACATCATACACTTTATCCATATTACTTGATGCTTTATCCACATTGACTAAAATTTTGCCTTTAGCAGCGAGCATAGCCTCTTCAAAAGTTGGAATTTTATGCTGAGTAGCTCTTAACTGACCATTCCTAAGTTGTAAAGTAAGTAGTGAATCTAATGTCCAATCAGAAACTTTTCCTTTACCAGTAGTTGTTCTATCAATAGTAGCATCGTGCATTAAAACTAAGACTGAATCCTTGGTCATGCGCACATCAACTTCCACAATATCAATCCCCATTTCAATGCAGTTTTTAATAGCCTGAACAGAATTTTCAGGGGCATTACGCCAGTCGCCACGATGAGAAGCTATCAATATGTACTTATCCGAAGGATTATTTAAATGTTCTATTTTTTCTTTTAATCCATTGTTGTAATTATTTTGCTTTGTCCTGTCGACAGAGCATGCATTTGCGCTAAAATAGGCAACAAACAATACAACAATCATATATAATTTGATTCGCATAATTATTGCTTTTAAATTTAAAAATTCGAGCATACACATCGGATTAATTTTTAGTTAATCCGATGAGCATATCTATAATCTATTCTGGTAATTATCTACCCGTGTGATAGATATTCTTTGAAAACATTGGCCAACCACTTGCTGCAATACCAATAGCTTTTGTTTTTAAAGCGTAAAGCGTACCAGTGTTATCTGAATTTGTGGTCAGAATATAGATAGTTCCATCTTTAGCAATAGCAGCAGATGTGTTAATGGCACCGTCTAACTCGGTTGGTTTCCATTTTCTATTTCCTTCAGGATCTAACACATAAAAGTAACCTGCTTCATCTCCGAAGTATAGGTTACCTTCATTATCGATTGCAGGTACGGCTTTAATTTTTCCAGTTGTCTCAAACTCCCATTTCACAGATCCATCTTCAGAATTATAAGCAATCATCTTTTTATCCTCACCTCCCAAATAAATAGTACCATCAGAAGCTACTGCTGGCCCTCCTAGTTCTGTTTTATCTATTGCGGAATAGTCATTTTTCCATTTTATTGAACCATCTTCCATATTAAATGCAATTAGATGATAATCCCTGTCCGAAACATAAATAGTTTTTGTACTTTCAATTAAAACCGTTCCACATGAAGTATAGGTTCCATATTCTGTCCTCCACTTTTCAGTACCATCAGGATTTAATGCATACAACGTCGTGTAATCAGAAAAATAAATATTCCCCTCACTGTCAATTGCAGGAGTTGAGCGAATCTTATTAGCTGCCTCAAATTCCCACTTTAGTGAACCATCACCATGATTAATTGCTCTAAACTTGGTGTCTTTATCGCCACCACCAATATAAATCGTTTCATCAGGCCCAATAGCGGGAGAAGCATACTTGAACCGTTTATAGGTTTCTGTCCAAACTTGATCCCCTCCTGGACTGAATGCAAATAAATCTCCATTGTAATCACCAATATATACAGTACCATCTGAGGCAATAGAAGGCGATGATCTTACAACTTCATCGCTCAAGTATCCCCATATCAAGCTACCATTCTTAATGGCAAAGATATTATAATCCCCCCTTGACAGATCACTTGATTTTCCGTCTGTTCCAAAATATACAGTACCATCATCCGAAACTGCAACAGAAGATTGAATTGTTTTATACGGAACGGCATAAGTCCATACAATATTTACATCCGTGGTTGCTGTTGAAGGCTCTGAGACTAAAATATTCTTTGAAAATTCGTTGACATTTGTGAAACCAGAATTGTCTGTTACCATTAATTCTACTTCAAATTCTCCAGTAGTGGAGTATGTATGAATAGGTGATTGTTCTGTAGATGTTTCACCATCACCAAAGTCCCAATTCCAAGCTGAAATTGATCCATTCTCATCAAAAGATAGATCGGTAAAGATTACAGCATTTCCTTGGATGATCTCACTTGCATTTACTGAAAAAGCAGCAACGGGCTTGGTATCAATCGTTTCTTCATCTTCACACGAAAATAAAGCAAACAACAAAGAAGCCAATACTATGATTTTATATTTATTTTTATACATTTTTATTTCTTTTAATAATTCAAATTTATTGATCTAAATAACTTTGAAGCTCAACCGCATAATCGGTCTGCACAATATTCCCTTTTAACTCAATTAAATCATCAATCTGCTTATATGAATCTGAATCAGGGGTTGTATTTGTGTTGACATATACCAATCTAAAAACCTGAAGATTCTTTTCATGCGCCTTGTTTATTAATTGAGAATTAAATGAATCGGACGTATAATGAAGTACAACAAGATTTAGATTAGACTGTGTATAATAGTCAAAATCAGATTCATTCCGAATAATAGGCATAACTACAACTCTTTCATCATTACTTATAAGGTTCTTAGCGGTTGCAATTTCATCAACTGTGAAAATCACCTGATTTACCATGCCATAAAGCTTAACAAGGTTATAAACCTTAATAAAATTCTCAATTTTCACATCCAAATCAATATAGATTTTCCCACGTGACAGTTCAAGAACCTCAGCCAATGTTGGAATTTGTTGGGATGTTAGCTTATTATCATGATTCAGATAAAATCCTTTTAACTCAGTTAAAGTATAATCGCTAACCTTGCCATTTCCGTTAGTAGTTCGATCAATTGTATCGTCATGCATTAATACTAATTCTCCATCTCTTGACTGTCTAATGTCAATTTCAACCAAAGAAATGTGATGTTCTATTGACTCATTAATAGAAGCAATTGAGTTTTCGGGAGACTTATCGTGAACTCCCCGGTGAGCACAAACTAATATTGTATCATTTAAATTGGCGAAACGTTCACGCAATGTTTTTCCGTCCTGCAACTCACTTGACAAACAAACCATTATTTCTAATGATTTACTAGACTTTTCATTTTCTTCATCCAAAGTCTCAAGCGTAATTACATATGTGCCAAACTCTTTGAAAATGTGCGTTGGATTTTTTTCGACAGAACTGCTACCATCACCGAAATCCCAGAAATAAGAAGTTGTTGATGAGATATTTGTAGATTTATTTATAAACTCTACCATTTCTCCAACAAAAACTTCATCGTTTCGGAGCTGAAAATCAGCTTCTGATTCTATATCAGCCACACTTTCGGATTGGTCACAGGCACATATTTGGGCGACATACAATGCCAAAATAAATAAGCGAATTGACCTATAGAATAAATGTTTCATTCTTAGAATACTAATATATGTTTTACCAATTAGGATTTTGTACCAATGATGGATTTAACAAAATATCTCCTGAAGGAATTGGATATAAGTAATCTCTTGTTTCATCAAAGCTTTTTGTACGATCTGTGAATGCAACTAGATTACCACTATCTCCATTTGTTAGCTTAAAAACATCTCCCAATTCAATTTTTTGTGTCGCTGTTGATTCGGGTTCATCACCCTGATAAAGCATTACATCCATAACACCATCTCCATTAATATCAAATTCTCCGAAAGATGGGAAATACATCCCGACAATGTATTCTTCAAGTATTTTTCCGTTTTTCCAACGCATTAAGTCGTAATAACGAAATCCTTCCATTGCCAATTCTACACGTCGTTCTCTTCGTATCTCTAATATTACTCCCTGATTTTCATCAGATACATTAGAATATTGGCTTAAAAGATAAGAATCCGGATTTGTATTTGCACCTACCATGTCCAAATTTGGCATACCTGCGCGATCACGGATCAAATTAATGGATTTATCAATATCAGATTGTGTAATAATTCCAAGTTCTGCTTTTGCCTCGGCATAATTAAGCAAAACTTCTGCAAATCGAATTATAGCGATATCCTGATAGGCTGCCTGGTTTCCATCCTGGCTTTCATCAGAAACAAATTTAACTACCTGGTAACCTGTCATCGCGGCAGAAAAGTCGGGCAATACTTCCTTTGTCCCCCCAATCCGCACATATCCAGGTGTTCTAATTGTTTGTTGTAAACGATAGTCCCTATTTTGTGTTTCAGCAAAAAACTCAAATTCTTCATAATTATCCTTATCCGTGAATGCACTTCCATCTCTCATCAAATAGCTATTAATCAAAGCCTTGCTCAACCCCACATCTTCCTGAGTTTGTGAAGTAAAATAGTAGTTTGTACTGTGAATAACATTAAGTTCACTACTATATCTTCTAGCAAGAATTACTTCATCTTCCTTAACATCGTTTGACGCAAATAAGTCACGATAATCTACATCTGGATTGCCGGTTTGATAAAGCGTATATGGACTTTCATCAATTAATTGTTGAGCAGCCTGCCAACTTAATTCCAATAGCTTATCAGCATCGGGGAGGTTTAAATCAGCATGATATTTACGGAATGTTCCTTCGAATAAACAAACTCTTGATTTCAAGGCTAAAGCCGCCCATTTTGTAACTTGATCTGACGATTTCTCTGTACCAAGGTTTTCAATAGCATTATCCAAGTCTCCAAGAATATTTTCAACTACCAAAACCCTAGAATCTCGTGGTTTCGTCAATAACTCCTCATCTGTACTACCAATAACTTCAGTATACCATGGTACATCACCAAATCGTTTAACTTTGTCGAAATAAAACCATGCTCTGAAAAAATAAGCGACACCACTATATTCTTTCCTGGCTTGCTCGTCATCACATTGCTCATAATATTTAAAAAAGGTGTTAATGTCCCTCAGGTCATCCCATGCCCATCCTCCTGACCCAGATTCAGAAGGTACAATTCTTAGCCCTGATTGTTCGGCAGGAACACCATTATACAATACATTGTCTGAAATATTATCATCTTTAACAATATCATTAATACTAGGCAGATTGCTATAAAATCCATTGGTAAAAAGTCTTAAATCCTGCTCTGTTTTAAAAGAGTTTTCAGGAGCTATTTCTGCAACAGGATAACGCTCTAAAAAGTCGTCGTTACATGAGATAATTACCGACGCTACTATTAAAATATATATAATTTTTTTCATCGTTTTTGTATTTAAAAGTTAATGTCAATACCAAATGCATAGGTTTTACTAAACGGATAGGCGTTTCCATCACCAAGTTGTTCTGGATCTATTGTTCGGTCAGGATTGTTTTTATATAGTTTTGAAAATGTGAGCAGATTAGAACCTGATGTATAAAATCGTACTTTATCCAGCTTTACTTTAGTGGTCCACTTGTGGGGTAAGGTATATCCCAACGTAATGTTTTTCAACCGTATATAGCCTACATCCTGTAAATATTTATCAGATGGTACTCCGAGTTGAGAACCTTCCAAGCCTTGATTTTGTACTGCATAAACTGCAAGTCTTGGAAAATAAGCATCAGGATTGTCGGGAGTCCAAGACATACTCTCTATGCTTTCAGGATAAAAGTTCTCATATTGTCTCGAAAATGGACCAAAAAAGTAACTATTATCCTTACCTGGCCACCAATTTTGTTTCATTACCCCTTGGAAAAATGCTTGAAAATCGAAACCTGCATATTCGGCTCCCAAATTGATTCCAAAAGTATATCGTGGCGAAGTATTACCGATAATTGAAAGATCCCCTGGATTTTCCAGAGTTCGATCTCCGGCACTAATGACACCGTCACTATTGCTGTCATGAAACTTCAGGTCACCTGCAACCGGATGATTAATCAAGTAATTCTCTTGAATACGTTTGTTAACACGAATTTGGTCAGCATGGGTAAGATATTCATCATCAGTTTGGAAGAATCCTTCTATTGTATACCCCCAAACTTCACCAAGCTTTATCCCTTCATAAAACTGCTCAATGTCGCCATTGGGATTATCAAATTTTGTGATCTCAGTAGTATAATCTGCTAAAATTAATCCAATATTATATTGTAAAGGCCTGTTAGCTACAGATATTTTGTCATGCCAACCGATTGAGAGTTCAAATCCCCTTGTTCGCAGATCTGCGGCATTTTCATCAGGTTCTGTTGCCCCAAAAACAGAAGGCAATTTTTTCCCCTGAGTAAGCATATCTGTTGTATTCCTCTCATACCAGTCGTATGAAATAGAAAAACGATTTTTAAAAGCATTAATATCTATTCCAAAATCAACGGTTGCAGATTTTTCCCAAGTAAAATTTGATGAAATTGGATTTGGTGTTGTTAGATAGTCTAATCTAGCCCCATTAGAAATATAACTTCCTTGATTAACCGACATGGTTGCGATGTAGTCATACGATCCAACGTCCTGATTTCCCAGTGTTCCATATGAAGCCCGAAACTTTAAATTATCAACGAGTTTTCTTGCGCCCTCAAAAAAACGCTCTTCGCTAATTCTCCATGCTGCCGAAGCAGAAGGGAAAAAGCCTAGTCGGTCATCCTTGGGAAACTTCGATGACAAATCGAATCGACCATTGAATTCAAGCAAATATTTGTTAGCATGGTTGTAACTAAATCTATAAAACCCAGCTCGAATTGCCCATTCATTGGCATCAGATTCGAGCGTCATATTTTCTCCTGTCGCTAAATTAAAAGAATTCAATTCTTCAGATAAGTTGCCATTTCTGCTTGCAATATTTCTTTTCCAAGCTCTCCACTCCTGATTGAAACCAACTACTCCTGAAAAAGTATGTTTTTCTGAAGGGCTAAATTCATAGCTAGCATAGGCATTGAGAGCTTGGTATAGTCTATCCCAGTTCCACTCTTTATAAATTTGCGTATTCTCTTTGTATAAACTTGTTCCTTCTCCATTCGGCTGGTTTGTATGTGGAGTTGAGATTAACCTAACCCAGCTTGAAGGAACACCTTTTCTAAACGAGTAGTCACCATTGATGGTTAACCCTTTCACTATATCCAGAGTAACGAATGTTGTATTGGTTAGATCATATTCTTTATCTACAGCTTTGCTTTTGCCATAAATTAAGTCAGCAAATGTACCATCTGCAATATCTCGATTTGGGGTATACGGTCCTTTTATTATAATAGAACCATCAGGATTTGTTGGATTAAACACAGGAGAGGCATGAAATGTATATTTTCTCCAATCTTCATGATTATTGCTCCCACTAATATTTCTAGTATTCGTAGCTGGCCCACTATATTCGCTAAAGTAAATATTTGTCGAGTTCGTAATTCTCAACCAGTCAGCAGGTTTTACTGTAATTTTCGAGCGTAATGTATATGAGTTGAGTTCGTCTGGATTAATACGATAAATACCCTTTCTATTATAATACCGTCCTGATAGATAAAAGTTAACCTTTTCTGAACCTCCTGAGAAATTGATGTTATGTTCTTGTGAAGGTTGTGAATCACTAAAAATGTAATGCCACCAGTCGGTATTGCCATAGTGCACGTATCTTTCGGTTCCATCAATGGTTTTAATTAATACAGAAGGCAAGGTTGGGTCTACTTTACGCGCTTCCATATATGCATAATCTTCCTCTGTATAACCAAGATACGTACTGGTATTTTCCAGCAGACTAAGCTTATCACTCAATTGTGCCCATTCTAATCCATCAGTAATAAAGTTGTCAGTTCTTATAGTAGGCGAACTCCACCCATAATTTGCATTATAATTAACCTTTACATCTCCCGTTTGTGCACCTTTGGTAGTAATTAATACGACACCAAATGCAGCCCGAGCACCATAAATAGATGCAGAGGCTGCATCTTTTAAAACCGAGATTGATTGTATATCCTTAGGATTAATATTGTTCATATCTCCCTCGACACCATCAATAAGAACTAAAGGCTCTCCGCCATTAATCGAACCTACACCACGAACGTTGATGTTTCCTTTTTCATTGATACCACCATTGTTAAATGTTACATTTACATTCGGAATAAGTCCTTGAAGTATCTGGCTAGTATTTGAGCCCAGATTTTTTTCAATTTGTTCGCTTTCTATCTGCTCAACAGCACCTGATAGATTAATTTTTTTCTTTACTCCATAACCAATGGCAACAACTTCTTCCAGGCCAACATTTTCTTCTTCCAAGGCGACATTAATTTGAATTTGGTTTCCAATCTCAATTTCTTGATTCTTCATCCCCACAAAAGAAAAAGAAAGTATTTTAGCATCATTAGGAATCTCAAGCACGTAATTCCCATCAATGTCGGTTGTAATGCCATGAGTTGTACCTTTTACCACTACAGAAACCCCTGGCAGAGGTTTACCATTCTCATCGGTAACTTTTCCTGTTATGGTTTCCTTTTGCTCCTGTTCTGTTTCTAAGACTGACTTTTCCAAATGTTTGTTTGGCAACTTTTCTTTTGATTTATCCAAACTGATTAACACCTGTCTATCATTTATTTGGTAGGTGTTATTTGTATTTTCAAACAACTCATCGAGGATTTCGGAAATTGTCTTATGTTCCACCTCAATACTTACTACACGGTTTAAATCGATGACTTGATCCTGATAGAAAAATATATATTCGCTCTGATTTTCAATTGCATCGAAAATTTCCTCAATAGTTACTGATTTCATATTAACAGTTAATCTGGCAGTCTGCGAATAAGAGTTTGCACCTACTGAGACAAAGGAGGTAATAAGAAGTAATATAATTAACCTCATAATTAAAAATAATTTCTTTAGTTCCTGTACGGAACCATCATCAACATTTTTTTTCATAAATTTGAATGTTAAAAGTTAATATTGGACCTAATGGTCTAGTTAATTTTTCTAACCGGGCAATGTCTGCAACACATTTCCCGGTTTTTAATTCCTGTTTGGTTTATTACATAAGCACTAGTTTTTGATTCGTATTATACCATGTTCATTTTCAATCGTTAATGATGAAGTATAGGCTATTGAATTTATTACATGTTGCACATCTTCTTTTAAATCAAGTTTCCCTGAAAATGTGATTTCGCTCAGATCACCATCAAGGATAATATTACTATTATAATATCTTTGAATCTTCTTAATTACCTCGTTTACCGGATCATTTTTACACATAATGTAGCCATGTATCCAAGCTGTATATTGCTCTGTATCGATTTTACTCGTACTAATTGATTCTGATTCTTTGTCAAACAATGCGCTTTCACCGGGGGATATATCAATACTTTTACTAAAACGTACTTTTTTGCTTACACTCACAGCTCCCTCTACCAAAACAGTTTGTGTGAAATTATCATCAGAATAGGCGGAAACATTAAATTCGGTTCCAGTTACCAAAATATCTACATCCGGAGTATAAACAATAAATGGATGTTTCTTATCCTTGACTACATCAAAAAATGCCTCGCCTGTTAAATAAACTTCCCTTTTCTTTCCATCAAAAGAAACCGGAAAGGAAAGCTGACTTCCTGCATTCACATAAACAGTAGTGCCATCTGGCAATTGCAAACTGGTTTGTTGGCCATAAGGCATAACAACTTTTATAAATTTTTCTTGAGATTTTTTAAGATTAGAGCTATTTAGTGTATCCTTATTGACAATAATTTCTTCGGCAGATGCTATTTTTATTTCTGATTCTTTTTGCTGAATAGAACTGACGGATCCATCGGGTAATATAATCCTAGCTTTATCATATTGTTCTGTTTTATTTTCTGTAAAATTGAATTTCGGAACTTTTTGAATTTTCGGAATAAGAAGTGATATACTTACAAGGATGATAAATACAGCTGCCCACCGCCAAACAGTATGGAGATTAATTTTTCTTCCTTTTGCTCGTTTAATTTTATTCCATACAAGATTAAGTCTTTCCTGAGGAATGGGGCGTTCAACAACTTTCAGTGATTGAATAAATTGAATAGCTTCGTTCATAGTATCCTTCTTTTCTGGATACTGTATAATCACTTGATTCCAGATCTTATCAGACTCAATATCAGCATTTAACACCCAATGAATAAAATCTGAATCTGTTACAAATTGATCAAAGTTATAGTTCTTATATTTTTTCATATAATCTTGTTCTATATCATAGAAAGACATAGAGTTCGATTACATCATCACTTTTTGGAGTTTTTTTTTCTGATTTTTTATAAGCTACTGAATAACAACATCTCTTTTTAAGAAAAGAAGTAATAGTATTCCTGAATTTTTATTCCCTCACGTAAAGATTTTATGGCTTTATAAATCACATTTCTACAGGATTCAACACTCATTTTCATAATTTCCGCAATCTCATCATATTCTATTCCTTTCGTATAACGCAGATAGATTGCCTCTTTTTGTCGAACGGTTAGTTTACTAATGCCTTGTTGCAACAAATGCTGGCTTAATTGAGCTTCTTCCGACTGTATGATTTTTTGTTCGGTAGAAAACAGAATCTCAAATTGATATTCATCTACTTCCTTAGTTTGAAATTTCTTTTCCCTCTCCATTAAACGCATGAGGTTATTGCGAAATGCCCTCATTAGATAAATTTGAGGATTGGCAGATTTACTAAAGTTTTTTGAATTTGTAATAATGCGTGAAAACAGATCTTGAATACAATCTTCAATAAGTTGTGTATTCTTAGTAAATTTAAGCCCATACTGATAAAGCAAGTGGGAATAATCAAGGTACACTTTCTCGATCACTGTTACATCACCCTGCCTTACCTTATTCCAAAGTTTATATTGATCGTCATAATTATTACTGATCGTCATAAGTCTTTTGTCTGATCTGTTTACGAAAGTAAGCATTTTAATAAATCTGGTTCTGTTTCTAATTAACAAAGCCCAAATATGAATAAAATAAACCTACGTCTTATTGCAAAATAATCAATAAATTATTAAAATCTATTTAAATATGAAACTAAGAAGTCAAGCAGCCCTAATGCCTAATTAAATTTACAATTAGCTATTACAAATATGCCAATTCTGATTGTCAAGACTTAAAGGAAAGACCAAAGTAGGAGTATCGAATATTCTTATTTCCATAATGACAACGATTTGTAACATTAATAAATGGTAGAAGAAGTAGTAAAAGTCAATAAAACACAATGCAGTATTGCTATAGAATAGGATTGTTATTCAGTTTTCATATCTTTGATACAGAAAATAAATTAGTTGATGATTAAGAGAGACTTTATCGAGAACAAAAAAATCAACATTACATAAAATACTGATTTTGAGCGCATAAAAAAATACAAAATCGTCTTGTTCTGGGCACTTTCCAATAGTCAAACAGATACATTCCTAACTATATTTCATGCAAACCTTTTTCAACTTTCCACACTAAATCTCAATTCAAAATATTTAAACCCAATTTAAAAGAGACTATATCGAGAACAAAAGAACGATGAATTCCAATTCACAAAATTGCCTTCAATTTCTTCATATCATCAGAAATCTTCTTATCAACTATTCGCGCATAAACCTGTGTCGTTTTTAATGAATTATGCCCCAGCATTTTTGATACAGTCTCTATTGGAATTCCATTTGAAAGAGTAACAGAGGTCGCAAAAGAATGCCTGGCAACGTGCATTGATAAGTTCTTTTTAATCCCACAAATAGATGCCAACTCTTTAAGATAAGCATTCATTTTTTGGTTCGAACGAACAGGCAATAATAAGCCTTGTGATTCATCCCAGGCATAATCTTTATATTTTCTCAAAATTTTTAAAGCATTAGGAAGTAAAGGAATACGACACCGGTTCTTTGTTTTGTTCCGATCGATAATAATCCAATCTTCACCATCATCACCTTTATGAATGTGATGATAGCTCAACTTTGCAATGTCAGAGTACGACAAACCGGTGTAACACGCAAAAACAAAAACATCCCGCACAATGGCAAGCCTATCAATCTGAATACGTTTTTTCTCTATTTTTTTAATTTCTTTTAGTGTAAGAAAGTCCCGATTTGCATCACCTCTTTTTACTTTGAAATTTTCATAAGGATTACGAACAATTAGCCCCATAGAAACCGCATCATTCAACACCTTTTTCACATGCCTATGATATCCCCACACTGTGTTTGTTCATATATTGTGTTTCGATTTTAGGTAAATGTCAAAAGCACTCAGAAAAGTATAATCTACCTTTTTTATCTCAATACCTTTGCGAAAATAAAATTCCTTTACAAAATCTTTCAATCTCGTTAACGACGTTTTATAGTGCTTTAAAGTTCCTTTGGAATAGCCCTTCCCTAACTTTTTCTCTATCGATTCAATAACAGCTTCAAATAGCTCAATAAAATAATCTTTCGAACTTGTACCCGTAATTTTGTCTTTGATGGTGTAAATATCAAAATTCTCTCTGCCCGCTTCCAATTGATTATAGATATCATAAATACCAGATACAAATTTCAATAAACGATTATTAAGAATTCTAACTTCCTGAGAACTTCCGGCAATTTCCTGCCTTGTTTTATCCCAATTATCTACATCCACTAAAATTGACGTTGACAGCTCAATTCTTCGTCCATCCATTACGCAACGCGCATAAACAGGGCATTTCCCGCTGTTCCTACTCTTCGATTTCTTTAACAGAAGACTAATTCTGATTCTCATAACTCCTAAATTTTTAAGTTTTAGGGTCTCTATAGGTCTCTTTTTGGGTAAAATTACCCTAAAAAGTGCCGTCTCACAACAGCAAAAGAGACCAATTCAGACCAAATTAAATCATGAATATCAGAGAGTTACAAAAAAGAGACCTATTTTTTAGCCAAAAATCGATGGGTCTCGATTTAGTCCCCTTTTTTTTGGTGTTTTTTGACTTATTATGAATTACCGCAAAAGAAAAAAGCGCTTAAATCGTTGATTTACAGCGCTTTTGGCTCGGAATGATTTCCGACTTGGTGAATCAGCTGGGACTCGAACCCACGACCTGCTCATTACGAATGAGCTGCTCTACCAACTGAGCTAAAGAGGCTTTCTGAAAATCTGCAACAAATTTATGAACTTTGTGCTTTTTCAATCATTTGATGCCAAACTTTATTTTGCTCTTTTAAAGCTGCTACCTTATCTGCCGGATCAGTGCGGCATTCCAGTAAAATCCATCCGTTGTAATCCATGTTTACAAGAAGGTCCATTAATTGCTGATAGGGATAACTGCCAACGTTGAGTTCCCGCACATGGCAGGTGTCACCAAAGCGGTCTTTTACCAGGTTGAAATTATAAACCAGTCCCTGTCCGTCAAGATCCTGCTCGTTGCAATTCCAGCAAACCGTGGCCCCTTTATTTTCAACATAATCCATTATAGTTTTAATATTGGGCAATTCCTGCGTGCCATTTCCATGCACTTCAAGGCGTATCTGCTGACCCATATCAAGGGCATATTTTCCAAGTTCATTCAGCGACCTGCCAATTTGTTCCAACGTTTTCTCGTGCGAGATACCTTCGTGGAATGCATTGGGTTTCACCTTTACGCCCGAACCGCCAATATCTTTGCTCAACTGCAACCATTTTTTAGTAGTTTCCATGGCTTCTTTCAGCCGTTCAGGATCGGGCCAATCGTATTGTTCGTTGGTTCCCATTCCCACCAACGTTACCGGGCTGTCGGCAAACTGTTTTTTTACTTCTCCCCGTTGATCAGCCGACATCTCCAGCGACACGCCATGTGCATGTTCAACACGAAGTTCTACACCGCCTATGCCAGCAGCTTTACAATTTTCAATAATTGTCGGACTGTCCCAGTCTTTGGCCCACAAATAGGTAACCAGTCCCAGTTTCATTTTATTGCCTTTTAACCGGGTACACGAGCTGAGCAGGCTTCCGGGCATGGCAGCTAATCCTGCCATAACAGATACATTTCTGATAAATTCTTTTCGAGTTTGTTTCATAAGTCAAGCTTAATTTTAATGATTAATCTTTAAAGATATTCATATCTTCCTAAAAGACAATATTTCTGTGTTACATACAAAGTAATTTCTATTTTTGCGGATAATTATAATCAAGAGATACTATGAAACAAGCAGAAATTCAAACTTCAAAAGGTACCATGAAAGTGCACTTTTTTGAGGAAGACGCTCCTATTAATGTTGCTAATTTTATAAAGTTGGCTGAATCGGGCTTTTACGACGGCTTAACTTTTCATCGCGTTATTCCCAATTTTGTAATACAGGGCGGATGTCCTAACGGAACCGGTGCCGGAGGCCCTGGCTATACCGTTAAATGCGAATTAGATGGCGACAACCAATATCACGATCGCGGAGTGTTGTCTATGGCTCATGCTGGCAGGGATACAGGCGGTTCGCAATTTTTTATTTGTCACAACAGGCAGAATACCAAACACCTCGACAGAAACCACACCTGTTTTGGGAAAGTGTATGAAGGGCTGGAAGTGATCGATAAAATACGCCAGGGAGACGTTATTGAAAAAATTACTGTTACAGAGGTTTAGCAATCTGGCAGGTTTATTTTTGTGATTACTCATTTCATAACCTTCAAATCTTTATAGTGTGAAGTTTTATCTGCCAAAACAGGTATGGTTAAGCAGATGGAAAGCAACCAAATCTTTTTTAACACAGCATGCACACACTGTTCTTTTTCTGTTCACCTAATCTCCTTTGCAAACACTCTATTGAAAATTATGCTTGATCTGTCCGGAAGAGAACTATGGCAGATTCAATATTGTTTCCCTGATGAAAGAATTTCAAAGCCGATAAAAAGTGCTTTGAGCAACTCCATTCTACTAACAAATTCAAAGCATAAAAAAGTGACAAAAAATACGATTAATTTGTTGTATAATTCATTAGTAAAATCTTTATTTGTTAGAGCTTTTATTTACAAAAAGTACTCTTGGCATTCGATTTTTAATGTGTTAATTGAAAACTATTTTAATAACTGCACAAATTATGACAATGAACGCGAGTAAAAAAGTTAGCAAACCACGGATAATCAAAGACTATAACAAACTTGACAAGGAGTTACAACAGCAAATAAAATTAGTGTATGCCGATGGTTTTGCTGAAAATCTTATCCACTTTTTTGATAAAAACGGTATAAAAATTACTGTTTTGCCATTTGAAACTGAAGACCGGTATTATATGCTTCGAATGACTGAAAACGAAGCAGTTCAGATTGTGGACGATGACGATGATTTCGATGATGACGGCTTCTTAAAATCCAAAGTAAAACAAAATTACGAAAATAAGTATGCCGAGCTTGACCATATTGCAGACCAGATGACCAACGATGATGATTAACCCGGTATCCCGAAATTAATTGTTAATTACTGAAGGACTTTTTTAACTACCTCCGATATCTCTTTTCCATCAGCTTTTCCGGCCAGTTTACGTGATGCCAGGCCCATCACTTTTCCCATGTCTTTCATGGTTGTTGCACCACATTCAGCAATAATTTCTTTTACAGCTGTTTCCAGTTTTTCGCCGGAAATTTTCTCCGGCAGGTATAACTTGTAAACCTCAACCTGAGCTATTTCCTGATCATAAAGGTCGTTTCTGCCCTGCTCTTTGTAAATAGCTGCCGAATCTTCACCTTGTTTGGCAAGTTTGGAAATTATTTTCAGGCTTTCAGCATCGCTAAGTTCACTGCCGGCACCCTTGGTTGTTTTAGCCTCTATCATCACTTTTTTTATGTTGCGCAGGGCTTCGAGTTTCTCTTTCTCGCGGTTTTTCATTGCCGCTTTAATGTCTTTGTTAATTTGATCAAAAAGAGCCATAAATTGTTTGTTTTTAATCTACCTGATCGTGTAAATAGGAGTTTCTGTCAGATATTTTATTATTACTGGTAACCGATAGCCTGGAGAACTTTTTTTGCAGGCCAGGGTCGTTCATTCGCAGGTTTCGCCGCAGGTAGGCAGGTACATTTTCAAGGTTTTCCATTTCTTCGTCACTAATAGAAGAATAGTCGCCGTTAAAGCTTTTAACCTTGCTGTTTCTCTGCTTGCTCGTACCTGGGTAAAGGGTTTCAAAATCATCATCATCAATTTCATTCTCTTTACTCACATCGAATTCGATATATCTCTGTTTTACAGCAGTATCCGATTTTTTTACCGATGTTTTCGAATGATCTTTTTCATCTATTATTCCTGTTATTGTATGCTTAACCTCGCGAGGTTGGGGTTCATCTTGCAACCCGATTATGGCAGAGCGACTGAAACCTGTAGCAATTACCGTAACAGATATTTCCTCACCAAGAGATTCATCTTTTCCGTTACCCCATATGAGGTCGGCATCGAAACCTGCCCTGTTTTGGACGATATCGGTTATTATACCTACTTCATCCATGGTTGCTTCACTTGTTCCCGAGGTAATATTCAGCAAAATATTTTTTGCCCCGCGAATATCATTATTATTCAACAATGGCGAATTTAATGCGTTATTCACAGCTTCTTCAGCGCGATTATCGCCAGCAGATATTCCCGTCCCCATCAATGCCAGGCCACTTTTACGCATTACCGTTTCCACATCGGCAAAATCGACATTAATATAGCCGGGTACGGTTATTATTTCTGCAATGCCTTTTGCTGCTGTGGCCAATACATTGTCAGCCTTCGAAAAAGCTTCTGAAATACCAAAGTCGCCATACATTTCGCGTATTCGTTCATTATTTATTACTAAAAGCGAATCTACAAAACCTTCCAGTTCAGCAATTCCTTCGGCAGCCTGCTTTATCCTTCGCCGCCCTTCATTTCTAAACGGAATGGTAACAATACCAACCGTAAGGTATCCGGCTTCTTTGCAAGCTTCTGCTATAACTGGCGCACCTCCTGTACCTGTGCCACCGCCCATTCCGGCAGTAACAAAAACCATTTTGGTATTACCTTCCAGTGCTTTTTTTACGTCTTCGATATTTTCAAGTGCTGCTTCGCGCCCTACTTCCGGCTTGTTACCCGCACCGCGGCCTTCGGTAAGCGAGGCTCCCAGCTGCACATGGTTCTTTACAGGGCTGTTTTCCATGGCCTGGGCATCGGTATTACAGATTATGAAATCTACATCACAGATACCCTGTTCGTACATATGGTTAACAGCATTTCCGCCACCGCCGCCTACGCCAATAACTTTAATTTCTGCTTTTTTCGACGTCGGAAATGTGAAACCTGCTAATTTTTCTGTCATTTTTTCTGATTTTGCTTTTTCCCGGAGTTTCTACTCCATAGGCTGGTCATCTTCATCTTCAAAAAGTTTTCCCAGTCCAAAATTCTTAAAGAACCAGTTATCTACATTTGATTCAGGAACCGGTTCGTTCTTTTTTACTTTTCGCTTTTCAACACGCTTGCTCCTTTTCAGAAAACTGCGCCCTTCAACCTCTGCTTTCTCCTGCCTGATCTCACTTTCTTTGTCAGGCAATTTTTCGGTCACCATGCTTTCGCGGCCATCAACTTCTATATTTCTGGCTACTGTTTCGTCAACTAAATCCTGTTGTTCAACATCTTCTTCTTTTATGTTATGGTTAAGCCCAAACCTTTCGGGTTCTTTTTGGGGTTGAAGTATTTTATTGGGATTGGTGTTAAAGCCGGTAGCCAGAATAGTAACACTTATTTTATCCCCCAATGATTCATCGTAGCCGTTGCCCCAGATGATATCGGCTTCCTGCCCTGCTTTTTCCTGAAGTGTTTCAATAATTTCGCCTATTTCGCCAATTCTTATTTCCTCTTTTCCTGAAATAATATTCAACAGAATATTTTTAGTGCCAACAATATCATTACTATCGAGCAGCGGCGATTCCAACGCTTTATTAACCGCATCCATAGCACGGCCTTCGCCTGTAGCATGTCCGGTTCCCATAATAAACACCTTGCTGTTTTGCATTACTGTTTTTACATCGGTATAGTCGATATTAACATTTCCGTGTACGGTAATAATTTCGGCTACGCCTTTTACAGCTGTTGTAACAATGTTATCGGCCATTTTAAAGGCCTGGCGTGCTGGCAGGTCGCCATAAATGTTATGCAATCGCTGATTGCTGATAACCAGCATACTATCTACGAATTCACCCAGTTTCTCTATACCTTCCATGGCCTGGTTATAACGTTTTCTTCCTTCGGCAGGAGAGGGAACCGTTACCACAGCAATGGTGAGGATATCGAGTTCACGCGCCAGTCCGGCAATCACCGGTGCTGCACCGGTACCGGTACCACCACCCATTCCGGCAGTAATAAACAACATTTTTGTATTTTCCTGAAGTACTTTCCGTAGGTCTTCATAATTTTCGCGGGCAGCCTCCTCTCCCATTTCGGGCATATTGCCGGCACCACGGCCTTCAGTTAAAGTAACACCAAGCTGTATTTTTACAGGCACAATGCTCGAATCCAACGCCTGCGAATCAGTATTACAAACAATGTATTCAACACCGGTAATACCCTCTTCGCACATGTGGTTAACCGCATTGCAGCCTCCTCCGCCAACACCGATCACCTTTATAATCGACGACGATGATTTTGGAAATTGAAAGTTCACCAATTCTTCGGTCATATCTTTTTCTTTTAATTCATGGGTATATCTTCATTGTCATCATCTATGTAGTTCAAAACCCCCTGGACTACTTTTTGAAAGAGTGGAGAGAATCCACCTCCTTCTTTTTTTCTTTTCACTTTTTTGGATTTTTCACAAATGGCTGCACCAGGTTTATTAACAACCTTATTGAGTAAGCCGATAGCCGTATAAAAATCGGGATGTGCCATCGCTTTACTTGCTTCGGAAACCTTCAATGCCAGGGTTGCCTGCCGGGTATCCATACCCGTGCGGAATTTCACCAGCGAAATAAAATTAGGCAGATTTGTTGTTCCTCCGGTGAGCACGATTCCGGCTCCCAGTTGTGCTTCTAAACCCGATTTACCCAGTTCGTAGTTTACACAATCCAGTATCTCTTCTAACCGTGCCTGAATGATAAATGCCAGGCTTTTAAAAGATATTTCTTTGGGTTCCCAACCGTTGAAACCGGGTATGGTCACCACTTTCTGGTCGTCAGCAAAATCGCCAAGTGCACCTCCATACTGTATCTTCAATAGTTCTGCCCATTTCAGCACTATGGAACACCCCTCTTTAATATCGCGGGTAACAACTTCGCCCCCAAAAGGAACCACGGCGGTGTGAACCAGTTGGTTCTCGTAAAAAACAGCCATTTTGGTGGTACCTGCCCCCATATCAAGGGCTATGGCTCCCATCTCTTTTTCTTCTTCAGTAAGCACTGATTCGGAAACAGCTAACGCCGCATGTTTTAACTCTCCCAGTTGATAACCGGCCTTGTCTAACACCCTTTGGAGGTTTAGCAATATGGTTTCCGGCAAAACCAACAATTTGTAATTAGCTTCAATTTTGCGCCCGGCAATACCAACAGGGTTTATCTCTACAGGTTCACCATCTATTACATACGAAACCGGCACAACATCAATAATCTTCTGGTCCTCTGCAACTTCTGCTTTCCAGGCTTCATTGTAAAGGTGGTCGATATCAAAACGGGTAACAATACCCTGATCGGCAGTTATTTTAGTGTTTTTAAAATTTTCCGATTGCATATTTTGCGCAGCTATCGCCACATGCACTTTATCAAAAGAAGCATCGGTTTGCCTTTCCAGATCGGCAAGTACATTTTTAATAGCAGTGGCAGCCTCATCAATATTGTAAATAATACCTCTCCTGATCCCTTTCGAAGGGCCTTTAGCCAAGGCTGATATCACAATTCGGTTTGTATCGTTTTTAAAACCAGCTACACCTGTAATTTTTGACGTACCTATATCAACTACAACCGATAGATCATTTTTTATCGTCATTATTAATTCTTTTTTGCAATTACCTGGTTATTGTACTTCACACTTATCTGCCGGTATTTATTCCAGTTATTCTTAGACATCACCTGTTCATAAAAAGCCTTTACACGTTTCAACTTCCTTTCGAAATTATCAAGCGTTCCCATTTCTATCAAATGGTCGCCCACCAAAGGAACCAACTTCACATTTCCATCGCTTTCAACATAAATCTGTTCAATCTGGGCATTCCAAAAATCATCTTTCTCGATATAAAGTACGAAAGGCAGAATTTTTTCGCGGGCAAATTTCTCCGAAAGTGCGCCATTAGCCACCAAAACATTGGTTGTGTATGCTGTTGATACTGGCACTCTAAAACCTTCTTTGTCAATATAATAACTACCAGAATCACTAATTACCCGCAAAACAGGTTTACGGTGTTTAACCTTAATTACTAAAATTCCATTATAAGTGCCGGTATCGTTTTTTATAATCTTGTAAACCTGGGCATCTTTTATTGCGGCTAATTTTTCAACCGATTGTTCAATTATCTCTGAGTTTATGCCGTTGAGTGGTTTAGATAAAACTTTTCTGTCGGCCTTGCTAACCATCCGAAGCAGTTTATCTTCGCTGATGTGTATGGCATCATCAGCTTTATAGCTGATTTCGATGCTGGTACATTTTGCTTCCTTCTTCTCGAATGAAGTAAAAGCCAGCGTTGCAATCATAAAAACGATTAACAACAACATACCCACTATTTTAGCCAGTTTTAACCACATTAGTTCTTGCTTTTCAATATTTCGATAATGTCAGCAGCCAAACTGTCGATGTCACCGGCACCCATGGTAATAACAACATCGGTATCGCCATTTGCCAAGCGTTTTAACGCTTCAGGCTTACTTTCCAAAAATTTCTCATCTATTTTCATCTGGTTGAAAATAATTTCTGAACTCACACCTGCTATTGGCTCTTCGCGAGCAGGATACAATGGTAAAAGAATGCAGCTGTCTAGCAAATCGAGGCTGGTCGCAAACGCATCAGAAAAATCGAGTGTACGTGAGTAGAGGTGTGGCTGAAAAATACCTGTTATTTTTCGCCCTTGATATAACGCTTTTACCGATGTAATTATGGCTTTTAACTCCTCGGGGTGGTGTGCATAATCGTCAATATAAATATATTTTCCGTTGTTAAAGCGGACATCAAAACGTCTTGCAACCCCCTTATAATCAAACACTCCTTCTTTTATTTCTTTTTCTGTTGCTCCTGCAAGCAAAGATAACGCTGCCGCCCCTACAGCGTTTTCAACATTAACCAGGCCAGGGTAATTCATTTTAATACCACAAATGGTTCCGTCTGGCGTTTTTAAATCAAACTCATAACAACCATTTTGTTTATTCAGGCGCAGTTTTTGGGTTGAAAAGTCTGCTGCACCATCAAGCGAATAGGTATAAACAGTTGCATCTGTAGCACTCATATCAAAGTCAATACCTTTTTTTACCACCAGTTTTCCACCAGGCTTAATTTGCGATACAAATTTTTCAAAAGCTTCCACAATCTTTTCGCGGGTTCCGTATATATCGAGATGATCGGCATCGATACTGGAAACAAGCGCTAACGCCGGCTTCAGGTATAAAAAAGAGCGATCAAATTCATCTGCCTCAACCACAACCCAGGGTGAGTTTATTTTAGGCAACAACAGGTTACTTCCAAAGTTTTTTGAAACGCCACCCAGAAAAGCACCACATCTTGCTTTTGTTTTATCCATTATTGTTGCCACCATAGTACTTATCGTTGTCTTTCCATGAGTACCGGCAATTGCTACCCCCTCTTTCCCATTAACAATTTCCCCCAGTACTTTAGCCCTTTTCATCAAAGCAATGGGCTTTTCCCTAAACCAGGAGAGCTCCTTGTGTTCATCAGGCAGTGCAGGGGTATATACTGCCATTGTTGTTGCCGGATCCCAGCTTTTAGGAATGTTACGGATATCGTCTTCAAAATGAATATCGATACCTTCCGCCTGCATAGCTTCAGTAAGCTTGGTGGGCGTTTTATCGTAACCAGCAACGTTTTTCCCTGAAAACTTAAAATAACGGGCAAGGGCGCTCATTCCAATACCGCCTATTCCGAGGAAATATACATTTCTTATATTCTGAAGGTTGTTCATCTGTTTACCAGTTTTTCTGCTTCGTCAACAATGGCGGCGGTGGCATCCGGTTTCGCCAGAGTCAAAATTGTATTAGCCAATTCGCTGCACTTTTGTTTGTTGGCAATAATATCAAATGCCAATGGAAACAATTTATCACCAATTTCATAATCGTTAAGCATCAAAGCAGCTTTTTTATTAACCAATGCCAGTGCATTTTTTGTTTGATGGTCTTCAGCAACATTGGGAGAAGGAACCAAAATAGCAGGTTTGCCTACCATGCAAAGTTCAGAAATGGTTCCGGCTCCCGCCCTTGAAACCACCAAATCGGCTGCAGCATAAGCCATATCCATTCGCGATAAAAATTTGTGTATTTGAATATTGGCAGGCTTTTTATCCCTCAATTTATCAATTATTGAATCGTAATAAAAAGCGCCTGTTTGCCAGATAAGGTGAACACCGGAATCAGCAATAGCATCCAGGTTTTTTTCCACGGCCATGTTAAAAGAGCGTGCCCCCAGACTTCCACCAACCACCAATATTACTTTATCTTTTTCTTTCAATCCCAAAAAAGTACGTGCTTCTTTATTATTCGTTAGTTGTTCTGTAAGGTTAGCCCTCACCGGATTACCAGTAAAGACAATTTTTCGTTTCGGGAAAAATCTTTCCATATTATCATAGGCCACGCAAATGGTATTTACTCTTCTCCCAAGCAGCTTATTCGTAATTCCAGCATAGGAATTTTGCTCCTGAATGAGTGTTGGGATATTTTGTGTGGCAGCAGCCCGCAACAGTGGTCCACTGGCATAACCACCAACACCTATGGCAATCTGAGGGTGAAAAGTGCGTACAATTTTTCGGGCCATTTTAGCACTCTTCCGCAATTTCAAAAAGAAAGTTACCATTTTGACCCCCGGTTTACGGGGAAATCCAATTACCGGTAAACCAATAATTTCGTACCCTTCTGCGGGTATTTTTTCCATTTCCATACGCCCCAAAGCACCTACAAACAAAATTTCGGCATTTGGATTTCGCCTTTTAATTTCATTTGCAATGGCAAGGGCAGGAAAAATATGCCCACCAGTACCACCTCCGCTAATAATTACTTTATCAATACTCATTTTTCCAATTCAACATCTTCGTCGGGTGCGTTTACCTGCACCGGTTGTTCTTTAACTTCTTTGTTTATCTGATTTTGGTAGCTCACGCTCAAGATACATCCAAAAGCTATGGAAGTAAACAATAACGAAGTGCCACCGAGGCTTATCCATGGTAGTGGCTGTCCGGTAACAGGCAGCACACCACTCGAAACGCCAATATTTATCATAGCCTGAAACACAAGCATAAGTGTAAGTCCTATGACCACAAATGCGGGGAATGTGCGTGTTGCCTTTCGCACAATAATTACCCCCCTGAAAAAAAAGATAAGATAGAGGAACATCACTAGAATTCCGATGAACAAACCATATTCCTCTACTATTATTGCAAAAATAAAATCGTTATAAGCCGCCGCCATGTAGTTGCTCACATCCGACTGTCCCGGGCCTTTCCCCAAAAATCCACCTGAATAGATCGCCAATTTGGCATAATCAGCTTGTGTAATGCCTTTTTCAGAATTTGGGTCGCCTTTGATATAACGGTCTATTCGCCCTTTTATGGTTTGAATACGCGCCGGGCTGTTAGGAAACTGATCGGCTACCACATATATCATCACTATGAGACCTACTCCTGCCGCCAATACCAAAAGCAGGTATTTTAAGGGAATGCGGCCTATAAACATCATGGTCATTATTGTGGCAAACAGCAGTGCCGAAGTAGAAAAATCGGATAAAAATATCAGTCCGCACACGATAATGGTAAAAATAATAATCCAGCGAAAAGCTATGGCAAGGTCCTTTTTTGTTTTCTGTTTTTTACCAAGCACTTTGGCCGAAAATAAAATGAGGGCAATTTTAGCCAATTCAGCGGGCTGAAATGAGATAACACCGAGATTGAGTGTCCTTCCGCTACCACTGAGCAAGCCTGTGAATCGCATTACAACTGCCAATGCTAGCAGGGCTACACTGATGTATAGCAGGTAATTCGCCATTATAGAATAAAGTTTAACCGGAAAAACGTTCACCATAAGCAAAATAATGCCAAACCCCATACCCAGAAAAAATACCTGACGGATGAGGTAATGAAGCGTATTGCCTGCTGCTACGCGATAAGCCAGCGCACCCGTTGAACTATAGACGATCAATAGTGAAAGCAACGATAACAGCATTAAAACGATCCATATAACGCGGTCGCCTTTAAACAGTTTTCCCGAAACAACATCCATTATAAGTTCCTCACATTTAGTTTAAACTGATTGCCCCTGTCCTCATAATTATCGAAAAGGTCGAAGCTGGCACAAGCAGGCGACAACAAAACTGTGTCTCCGTTTCTTGCCAGGTAATATGCTGCTTTTACTGCTTCATCCATACTATGTGCATCCACCATATTTTTTATAATAGAACCAAAAGCATCATGCAGCTTGTGGTTGTCTTTACCGAGGCAAACAATGGCTTTTACCTTATCTTTTACCAACTTTTTTAAAACCGTGTAGTCGTTACCTTTATCAATTCCACCGGCTATCCATACAATAGGTTTGTGTATACTTTCCAGTGCATACCAGGTAGAATTAACATTAGTGGCTTTAGAATCGTTAACGAACTCAATGCCATGCACTTTCAGTAGTTGTTCGAGGCGATGTTCGACACCTTTAAAATCAGCAAGGCTCTCGCGCAACTTATCATCGCGAATTTCAAAAATCATACTGGCGATACCTGCCGCCATTGAGTTGTAAGTGTTGTGTTTACCTTTTAGTGACAAGTCGAGAATTGACATATTAAATTGGTTTTGTTTTATATTTATAATCATTTGATCTCCGGATATCCCGGCACCTGGACTGGTTGGTTTCCCTAGTCCAAACGGTATTTTTGCAGGCACTATCGTTCGCTTTTTCAGCTCATCTTCAATCACTTCGTCATCGGAACAATAAACGAAGTAATCGCTGCTGGTCTGATTTTGTATTATCCTGAATTTAGAATCGGTATAAGCTTGCATATCGTGGTTATACCTATCGAGATGATCGGGTGTAATATTCATTAAAACAGCTATATCTGCCCTAAAATCAAACATTCCGTCGAGCTGAAAACTGCTTAATTCGAGAACATAATAATCGCAGCTTTCGGTTGCCACCTGAAAGGCAAAGCTTTTGCCAACATTGCCTGCCAGGCCCACATTTAACCCGGCACTTTTTAAAATATGGTATAGCAACAGGGTGGTTGTGGTTTTGCCGTTGCTTCCCGTTATGCAAATAGTTTTTGCTGAAGTGTAACGCCCCGCAAATTCAATTTCGGAAATAACCGGGATATTTGCACTTAACAACTGCTGAATAATTGGTGTATTTTCCGGGATTCCAGGGCTTTTTATCACCAATTCAGCATCCATTATTTTATCTATGGAATGTTTTCCCTCTTCAAATCGGATTTTATTGCCTGAAAGCACTTTTTTGTGTTGCTCCTTAATACTACCAAGGTCTGACACAAAAACGGTGAAACCTTTTTTTTGCGCAAGAATAGCTGCACCCACGCCGCTTTCTCCGGCTCCCAATATGGCGACTTCCCCTTTGTTCATCACCTTATTTTTAGAGTTACAATGGTAAATACAGCTAAAATGATACCTATAATCCAGAAACGCGTCACAATTTTTGCTTCAGGAATACCGCATTTCTGAAAGTGGTGATGGATAGGGCTCATTAAAAAAACACGCCGGCCTTCGCCATACCTTTTTTTGGTAAATTTAAACCAGGCAACCTGTATCACTACCGACAGGTTTTCCACCAGAAAAATGCCACACAACAGCGGGATAAGTATCTCTTTCCGAATGATTATTGAAAAAACAGCAAGTATTCCACCCAGAGCAAGACTGCCTGTATCTCCCATAAAAACCTGCGCGGGATAAGAATTGTACCAAAGAAAACCAACAGTTGCTCCAATAAAAGCTGCGGTAAAAATGGCAAGCTCTCCTGTATTTGGAATATACATGATATTCAAATAGTTAGCATATATAAGGTTGCCGCTCACATAAGCAAGAACACCCAATGTTGCCCCGCTTATTGCCGAAGTTCCGGTGGCCAATCCGTCAAGCCCGTCGGTGAGGTTGGCAGCATTAGACACAGCCGTAATGATTAATATGATAGCCAATGCATAAACTACCCATTTTAACCACCACAATTTTGAGCCGGCAAACGGCACCAACCACTTATAATTGAACTCATTCTTTTTAACAAACGGGATAGTTGTAATCGTTGACTTTACATCTTCCATGATAAATTGCTCCGATTTTTCACCGGTTACCGGATCAACAACCACTTCAACAAGATCATTACCCTGGGCATCTTTAACATTTTGACGTACCAGCACATCGTCATTAATAAAAAGTGTGGCAGCAACAATAACTCCCAGGCTAACCTGGCCGAGTATTTTAAACTTGCCAGCCAGTCCCTTTTTGTTTTTCTGAAAAACTTTAATATAGTCGTCAATAAATCCTATAAGGCCTAAGAATGCAGTAGTTCCCAGAATAAGTAAAATGTAAACATTGTCGAGCCGGGCAAACAGCAACGTGGGAATGATAATAGCAGACAAAATGATTATTCCGCCCATAGTGGGTGTGCCTTTTTTCGCCAACTGCCCTTCCAGCCCAAGATCCCGAACTTCCTCACCAATTTGTTTACGCTGAAGGAAACGTATCATTTTCTTTCCGAAGGCTGTGGTAATGAACAGCGATGTGATGATAGCTGCCGCCGAACGAAAAGAGATGCCCGGGATCATCCCAATTCCAGGGATATCATACTTTGAAAGTATTTCGTATAACCAGTATATCATCTTTTAATCCTTATTCTTTTATTGTTTTATTATCAACTCGTCATTCACTATTCAGCATTCGTTAATCGTTAACACCAAAACACATTTTAATCTCTTCCACATCATCAAAATGGTGTTTTACTCCATTTACTTCCTGATAGTTTTCGTGCCCCTTTCCGGCAATAAGAATGATGTCGCCGGGATGCGCAAGCAAAGCAGCTGTTTTAATGGCTTCCCTTCTGTTTTCGATGGATACCACCTTTTTGCCATGAGCTTCAGATACGCCTGCTTCCATATCTTTTATAATTTGTGCAGGGTTCTCAGTTCTTGGGTTATCCGATGTTAAAATCACTTTATCGCTGGCTTCAACTGCTTCTTTTGCCATTTCCGGCCGCTTAGCCCGGTCGCGGTCGCCGCCGGCGCCAACTACGGTAATAACCTGCTCTTTGTGGTTTCGCATTTCATCTATGGCTGCTAAAACATTTTTCAGTGCGTCGGGTGTATGTGCATAATCGATTATGGCCAAACGTCCATCGTTACTACGTACAGTTTCAAACCTTCCCTTTACAGGCCTGAGGTTGCTTAAAACAGCCAGCACCTCTTCCTTTTTCTGGTTCAGGCAAAAGGCAGCTGCATAAACTTCCAGCAGATTGGATGCATTGAACTTACCTACAAAACGGGTCCAAACCTCATTATCATCGAGGTTCAGCAGCATACCGTCGAAATGGTTCTCAAGCACCTTACAACGAAAATCGGCCATAGACCGCATGGAGCAGGTTACCTTTTTAGCCCTGGTGTTTTGCAACATCACCTGTCCGTTTTTATCATCGATATTTGTAATAGCAAATGCATCTGCCGGTAATTGATCGAAAAAAGCCTTTTTCGCTTTTATGTATGCTGCAAATGTTTTATGATAATCAAGGTGATCGTGGGTAATATTGGTAAAGAGCCCGCCGGCAAATTCAACACCTTCGATGCGTTGTTGCTGAACGGCATGTGAACTGACCTCCATAAAGCAATATCCGCAACCCTCCTTAACCATTTGAGAAAGCAGTTTCTGTATTTTCAAGGCATCTGGCGTGGTATGTGTAGCTGTTTCAGTTCTGTTATTTACTTTATAAGAAATGGTTGAAATAAGTCCGGAGCGGTACCCCAGTTGCATAAACATTTCGTAAAGCAACGTGGCAATACTGGTTTTTCCATTGGTACCTGTTACTCCAACCACTTTTATCTGCCTTGAGGGGAAACCATAAAAAGCTGCCGCCAACCGTCCCAATTGTACATCACTATTATTAACGAGTATATAAGTTACACCCTGGTGCAGGTTTTCAGGAAGAGTTTGGCAAACTATAGCCACAGCTCCTTTTTCTATGGCATTCGTAATAAAAAGATGTCCGTCTGACAATTCTCCTTTTCTGGCCACAAACATCGCTTCGGGTTCTATCTTCCGTGAATTAGAATCGATGCTACGAATTTCCAGATCAGAAGAACCGATGATTTGAATTGTGTCGATATGTTGTAGTAATATCCTTAACTTCATTTAACTTAATGTTAGATAAACTGTATCTCCGGGCTTTACAGGTCTTCCTGGTGCCAAAGACTGTTTCTTCACTTTTCCGGCGCCTTTTAATACCACACGCAAGCCCACATTTTCAAGCAGAAAAACAGCATTGCTTGCTCCCATTCCGGATACATCTGGCACTTTATCTGTCTGTACCATATTATCTTTAAGAAAAATACGGCCTTCTTTTTCTTCAACTTTTGCCAACTGCGTATCAGGACGACCCTCTATACATTTAATTTTCAAGCTTTCAGCAACTTCGACAATATCTTTCGAACACCCATTTTTAACTTTCGGCAGTTTGGGCTGTGCCTCTTGGTTTTCTGTGGTTTTCTCTTCATATTTTTCAGGTGGCATTTCCATTGCAAAAACCTTTTCGGCAATTTCTTTAAAGACGGGACCGGCAACAGAAGCGCCGTAATAACCGCCACGAGGGTTGTTAAAAGTTACTATCATAGAATAACGTGGCTCTTCGGCAGGGAAATAGCCGGCAAATGATGCCAGGTAAGCACCTGCACTATAGCCTTCACTGCTGGAAGCAATACGGGCGGTACCGGTTTTTCCTGCCATTTTAAAATAATCGCTGGCCACCGATTTCCCTGTTCCGTTTTCGCAAACTCCTTCCAACATTTTTCTGGCTTTGGAAATGGTTTTGTCAGAAGCAATTTTGTCTTTTATTACCTGTGTTTTAAATCGTTTTTCCAGTGCACCTTTATCCCTGATTTCTTTTACCAGGTATGGTTTTACCATTTTACCGTTGTTGGCTACTGCATTGTAAAAAGTAAGTATATGCAAAGGTGTCATTTTCGATTCGTATCCGTAGGACATGCCCGCCAGAGTGGTTCCCCACCAGTCAGAATCACCAGGGTATTTAAAATAGGGTTTACCCTCACCTTTTACCTCCAGTCCTAACGGTTTATTGATGCCAAAGCTGAATACCCTGTCAGCATAGGCTTTGGGATTTTTCCCGTAACAGGACGTTATCACCTTCGCCACCCCCACGTTGGATGATTTCTCCAGAATCTCTTTAACCGTTAGTTTGCCATAGCCATGTGTATCGGTGATGGTACGCCCGCTGTTGTACCACGATCCGTTTCCGGTGTCAAAAACATCGGAGGTATCAACCAGGCCATCTTCCAGTGCAGCCATCAACGAAACAAGCTTAAACGTGGAGCCGGGTTCATAACTCCCACGCGGTCCTAAAGCATAGTTATCTTTCTCGTAGTAACGTCCGTTTCCTTTGCCCAGGTTGGCAATAGCTTTTATCTGCCCGGTTTGCACTTCCATTAAAATTACAGTCGCCCAGTTAGCGTTTGATTTTAACAATTGGTTTAAAAGGGCGCTTTCTGCTATATCCTGCATTTTAACATTGATAGTTGTTATAATATCCATGCCATCCTCTGGCTCAATTTCAATTCGTTCCACCCATCGGCCTGAAAGATTTTGTTTATAACCGACGCCATTTTTCCCTTTAAGGTAGTCTTCGAAAGCATTTTCAATTCCTGTAAAACCTACCGGCCCGCCTGTTCCGCTACCAACACCCTTATTTAAACCTCCAATGGTTCGCTGTGCCAAAATTCCCAGCGGGTTAACCCGTTTGTTTTCCTGTTCAATTATCAATCCTCCGCCATAGCGGCCACGCCGGAGAATAGGGAACTTTTTAATTTTTTGCAGTTCAGTATAATCCACTTTATACGGAATGAGCAAAAAACCCCTGTTGCCGCTACGGTAAGCTGCATTCATTCTGCTCAGGTATTTTGATTTTGATCCGTTGCCCAAAAACCTTGCAAGATAATAGGCCAGTGAATCGCGCTCCTGTGCATATACCCTTTTAACCCCTTCTGCTGCCATATCAATGCGCACATAATACCCCGGGACTGATGTTGCCAAAACACTTCCATCATCAGCACAAATGTTTCCCCGGTCAGCCTCAACAATGAGTGTATTTTTACTCAAATTGGCCTCAATTTTTTCCCATCGATCATTTTTTATCTGCTGAACGGAAATAAGTTTATAGATGACCACAATGGCAAACAGAAAGAGCAAAAAATAGATTAATGCTACACGTGTTATTATGGCACTACGCATTCCCACAACTCACTGATTTTTATTTTACTATAATTTTTTTTGGTGGCCTCATTGGCTCAATCAGGCCAATATTTGCCTTTGTTACTTTTTTTGCCACTTCGGATGGCCTGCTGGCATCCATTACCTTTGCTGAAAGGGTAATCGATTCTGACCTCAGATCGTCAATGGTATCTTGTAATACTTCTACCTGCCTTATTGTTTTTTCCGACCAGTTTCTATTGGTAATCAGCAACATAGCCAGAAACGCCAGGTAAAGCAGAAATGGCAGCTGCTTTGTTACCCGCTCATCGGTAAGGATTGTTCCGCCGATGAACGATTTCATTCTGGGTCGCTTTGAATTTTTTACTTTTTCTGCCATTTCTATATTTTTTCTGCTATTCTCAGTTTAGCGCTCCTTGAGCGGCTGTTAGCCTTCATTTCATCGCTGGTTGGCGTAATTACTTTGCGGTTCACCAACCGAAATGGCAACTGCGGGTTACCATAAAAGTCTTTGGTAATTTTTCCTTCAAAATTTCCAGACTTCATAAAATTCTTACAAATACGATCTTCAAGGCTATGATATGTGATAACTACCAATCGGCCGGCTGGTTTCAATAACTTTAACGACGCCGACAAAAAGACTTTTAATGCTTCCATTTCATCGTTCACTTCAATGCGAACCGCCTGAAAAACCTGCGCGAGGTATTTATTTTCCATCCCTTTCGGAGCACATTCTGTTGCAATTTCCCTTAATTGCCCGGTAAAACGAATGGAGGTGGCAGCTCTTTTTTTGACCAGATGCGCCGCCAGCCTGCCGGCATTTTTTATTTCACCATAAAGTCGAAACAAATGCGATAAATCTTCTTCTGAATAATCGTTAACAACATCAGCAGCGGTAAGCTCCGAATTGCGGTTCATGCGCATATCAAGATCTCCATTAAAACGGAAAGAGAAACCACGACCAGCCACATCAAAGTCATGAGAGGAAACACCTAAATCAGCAAAAATGGCATCAACACTGCTGACGCCGTAATACCGCAAAAAATTAGTTATGTACCTGAAATTATGGCGTACAAAAAAGAGCCTTGGGTCGGGAAATACATTTTCCGTAGCATCCAAATCCTGGTCGAAAGCAAACAGGCGACCATCTCCGAGTTTATCCAGAATAAGCCTGCTATGCCCGGCACCACCAAAAGTTGCATCAACAACATCGGCTCCAGAGTGCAGATTTAGCCCCTCTATGCTCTCGATTGGCATCACTGGTATGTGATAGGAGCCTGTCATTTGTTTTCGGATTTTCTGCGCCGTTTTTCTTTCAGTTTTTCCAGGAATTCGGCCTTACTCATTCCAGCATCAGCAGGCCGTGATGCAGCAAGTAAACGTATGGTCTCACCCATGCCAATAAACTCCACCTCTTTTTCGAGGCCGGCATATTCAAGATAAGCGTCCGGGATATTTATCCTGCCATTGGCAGCCATAGTAACTTTCACAAAATTCTGGTAAAAAAACTGCAATAAGGCATCATCATCTTCATCAAAAGGATCAAGGGCACTTTTAAAATCATCTACCCGCTTTTTCCAGTATTTCTCAGGATGAATATCCAGGCAAGGCCTGTGTAGGTTCTTTTCAATTACCAACGATGCCAGCGCCAACCCACCCATCTCTTTTTTAAAAGATGCAGGAAGCACAATACGGCCTTTATCGTCAATAGTGGCATGATATGTTCCTGCAAATTCAATCATCTTGTTTCATGAAATTTTAATAGTGTAAAAATAAGAATTTATTCCAAACTATGACATTTTATTCCATTCTATTACACAAGACACAACTCTGATTCCACAGCAAATCTGTTGATAACCTGTTGGGAATTTGTTGATAATAACGCAACAAGAAGGACCACAAGAGCCTTTATCTTCTCAATATCAACAATATAGTCAATAAAACGATTGTTTTTAACAGCGGTTAATAATTTAATTTTTATTGTACAAAACTTTGGAAATCACAAAGATGGACGATTAACCCTGAAGCTTTACAAACAGGATGCAACAATCATTTGAGTTTATATTTATGCTAAATAAACTAATGGTGGTATATTTTGTCCTCAGTATAAGTTATTTTACTTGCTATTTTAGCATCTTAAAACTTCTAACAATGTAAATTACAGTATAAATTTAGCTAAAAGTAAAAACACGAATTTGAAATAATTTTTCAGGTTTTTTATATTTTTGAAGTTAGCGGAACATTTGTATTTTAAAATTTCAATAACTTTTTCAAAACAACAAGGCTGGAGATTTATGGCTGAAGAAATGGTAACACAGGCAAAAAAGCCCATCAACATAAGAAAAATTTTCAGTGAAAAGAATCCTAAACTGGCCAGGCTTATGCCCGGCTTTGTATATGGTTTTATTAACCGGATACTCCATGTTAACTTCCTGAATAATATTTTTGTACAGTACGGTCATTTGCATGGAATAGATTTCGTAAACAAAGCAGTTCAGGAATTTAATGTAAAAGAGATAATTTACGGGTTGGAAAATGTACCCTCATCGGGGCATTATATTTTTGCTGCCAACCATCCGCTTGGTGGCTTCGATGCCTTACTCCTGATGAAATACGTAAATCAAAAGCTTGGCGCCCTGAAATTTCTTACCAATGATGTATTAATGGCTATTCCGAATTTAAGTGAAATGTTTATCCCCATCAACAAGCACGGCAGCAATAGCAGGGAGGCTGCCCGCTTACTTAACGAAACTTATAACTCTGATTGCCAGATACTTATTTTTCCATCGGGGCTGGCATCAAGAAAAATTAAGGGAGCAGTTGTTGACCTTGAATGGAAAAAGCATTTCATTTCAAAAGCCATAAAATATCAGCGCGATGTAATTCCGGTGTATATTCACGGGAGGAACTCGAACCGGTTTTATAATGTAGCCAACTTGCGCAAATTAATGCGCATTAACTGGAACCTTGAAATGTTTTTACTACCCGGTGAATCGCTAAAGCATAAGAACAAGGAGATTCCCATTTATTTTGGACAACCGATATCCTGGGAGACTTTCGATAAAAGTAAAACCCATGACGAATGGGCACAATGGGTAAAAAATAAAGTTTACAAACTACCTTTAGGTTTTGAAAAAAAAATCAAAAACGACAAAAAAGAGGTGTAAACTGAAAATTTTCTTATTTTGCATTCAGTTTTTCAAAAAAATAGATGAAAGAGATAGTAGCACCGCTTCCGCGAAACGAAATTTATGCCGAGTTTACTCCCGACAAGTTTTTACGTAAGACAAACAAGGGAGGTAACGAAATATACGTGGTTACTGCTCATGACTCGCCAGCCATTATGCACGAAATTGGGCGATTACGGGAGATTACCTTTCGGGATGCCGGCGGTGGAACCAAGAAAGAAACTGACATTGATGGGTTCGACACTTCGGAAAAACCATACAAACAATTGATTGTTTGGGATCCCGACGCCAAAGAGATATTGGGTGGATACCGCTATATTTTGTGCAATGAAGCTGCACGCGATAAAGACGACAACGTTTTATTGGCAACGTCGCGTTTATTTAACTTTTCGCCAAAATTTATGAAAGAATACCTGCCTTATTCACTGGAACTAGGAAGGTCGTTCGTTCAACCGGCCTATCAATCGAGCAAAGCAGGCGCAAAAGCATTATTTGCCCTTGACAACCTGTGGGACGGGCTGGGGGCACTAACCGTTGACCATACAGAAATTAAGTATTTCTTTGGAAAAATAACCATGTACTCCCACTTTCACAGCAAGGCGAGAAATCTTATTCAGTATTTCTTTATAAAATATTTCCGCGATAAGGAAAACCTCGTATATCCTAAAAAACCCGTTGAATTCGACATCGATTACGAAGCGATGAAAAAATTGTTTGTAGGCAAAGATTACAAAGAAGATTACAAGATTTTGATACAGAACGTTCGTTTATATGGGGAAAATATACCCCCACTTATCAATGCCTATATGAACCTGTCACCATCAATGAAAACTTTTGGCACAGTGAATAACGAAAAGTTTGGCAATGTGCTGGAAACCGGTATTATCGTTACCATTAATGACATTTACGAAATTAAGTACGACAGACATATAGAAACCTATATTAAAAACAAAGAAAACGGGGAGTGGCCTAATCCGGAATAAAAGCAAAATGGCATATTATTCCAAACGCCCGAAATTACTTCTGACAGCCGACTCCATAACTTTAAGGTTTCATAAAAATGAAGCGCGACCAAAACTCCTGTTTTAAAAAGGCAACTTTAGTAGAAAATCCTCTTATGGGTTTACCATATTGTGCTAAATCACCCAATTACCTAAAACTTTTACCCAAAGGTTTTAATTATGAAATGCAATTATGGATTAATAAGCCCTCCTGTTGTTACCCTCTACAAAATTAATAAAAGAAGCATTAACTACCCTGTTTCCACCAGGAGTGGGATAATATCCTGTAAAGTACCAGTCGCCTAAATCGTTAGGGCAGGCCTTATGAAGATTTTCAATGGTTTGGTAGACTATTTCAATTTCAGCCCCGCACCCTTCGGGCTTTAACAGTTCGGCAATTTTTGCAGAAATTTCCTCGGCGGTAAAAGATTTATATATTTCACGAACGTAGTTTACCATCTCTTCTTTGGGCAAATACTCCTGTTCCTTACATTTGAGGTAAACTTGTTGTATGACATCCTCTTTACCTGTATCTTTTAGCAACTCGATAGCCGCATTAAAAGCGATAAATTTTTCCAATTGGGTCATATCAATACCATAACAATCGGGATATCTTATCTGTGGTGCCGACGATACCACTATAATTTTTTTAGGGTGCAAGCTGTCTAAAATACGCAAGATGCTGTTTTTTAAAGTTGTACCACGTACTATAGAGTCATCAATAACAACCAGTGTATCCAAATTATTGCGTATTATTCCATATGTCACATCGTAAACATGGCCTACCAGGTCGTTGCGGCTAGCATCATCAGCAATAAAAGTACGCAGTTTAACGTCTTTAATTGCTATTTTCTCTACGCGTGGCTCAAACGATAATATGCTTTTGATTTCCTCAGGTGTAAGAGAGCCATTTCTCCGCTTTATTTCTTCTATCTTCCAATCCACAAGATGGCTCTTTATTCCTTCTAACATACCCAAAAACGCTGTTTCAGCAGTATTGGGAATAAAAGAAAAAACAGTATTTTCATAATCGTAATTTACTGCTTCTAAAACAGTTGAACTAAGCAGCCTGCCCAGTTGTTTTCGCTCCTGATAAATACTTTTGTCGCTTCCTCTTGAAAAGTAGATACGCTCAAAAGAACATGACGTACGTTTATGCGGTACGCGTATCATATCTTTGCTTATGCGGCCGTTTTTCTTAACTATGAGTGCCTCTCCGGGATTAATTTCTTGTACCATATCGGCACGAACACCCATAGCTGTTTGTATAACAGGACGTTCAGATGCGACTACAACAATCTCATCATTACAGTAATAATGTGCCGGACGAATACCCCAGGGATCACGCAAGACAAACGCATCGCCATGGCCAATTAACCCGGCAATAGCATATCCACCATCCCAGTCTTTTGTTGCTCTTTCAAGTATATTCTGAATATCGATATTTTCTTCAATTTTGTATGAAATCTCCTGGTTGCTAATCCCTTCATTCTTATATTTTCTGAATAACAACTGGTTTTCTTCATCGAGGAAATGGCCTACTTTTTCGAGTGCCGTAACTGTATCGGTATATGCTTTGGGATGCTGCCCCAAGTCAATCAGTACTTTAAAAAGCTCATCGGTATTGGTAAGGTTGAAATTGCCTGCCAGCACCAGGTTACGCGACTTCCAGTTATTCTGACGCATAACCGGATGCACAAAATCAATACTATTTCTACCAAACGTACCATAACGTAAGTGGCCTAAATACAGTTCACCAGCAAATGGAATATGTTCGTATACCCAGTCGGAATTGCTTATCGGCTTATTATCATGCAAAGCTTTTTCTATAGGTTTGTTTATATGCTCGAAAACAGCTTTGATTGGGTTGAATTCTACCGACCGAAACCTGGTGATATAGGCACTACCCGGTGGAAGATTATTTTTTACACAAACAGCGCCGGCACCATCCTGTCCACGGTTATGCTGTTTTTCCATTAAAAGATAGAGTTTATTTAAGCCGTACTTCCAGGTGCCATATTTTTCTTGATAATATGACAATGGTTTTAAAAGACGTATTAAAGCAATACCACATTCATGCTTAATCTGGTCACTCATATCGCATTACATTCAACGATGGTAATTCAATTTTATCAGCTACAATGAAAGCAACAGTATAGCTATCTTTTATTTCATTATATAACTTCAGTGCTTCACTTTTAGTCCTGAAATCACCAACCCTAACCCTGAAGTTCGGTGCATCATAGGTTAAGTAAACCGGTATATAAGGGTACCCTGATAAAAAATCAAGTTTTTCCTTCTCAGCATTTTTCTTGGCATCAGCATTGGATCCGAAATAGATTTCAACCCTGTATCCATCCATTGTTTCCTTCCCACGATTTTGCTGGGTATGCCAAAATATCAGCTTGTTAAGGCGCGAATCCTGATCGACAACGATTCGATTAAATATTTCCGGTTTTGTTTCTTCCGACAATTTTTCGTCCGAAATAGAAACCTGTGCCACTATCGTCGAAACAGAAAAAATAAAAATAGGAATGAAAAAAAGTCGTCTCATTCTATTGAAAATGATTAAGGGACAAAGATAGGGTAAAATCGTTTATAGCACGTACCCCGAAAAGTCTTTTTTATTTTAATCACCTCACTCTCATCCCATAAACAACTGGCATAGTGCAAATTAACTAAACATAGCGTGATTTGCGTTTTTTTTCACGATTTATTAACACGCCAATTTTCCAATTTAGCCGTGTATAGATGGCATTATATTTTAAAACTTTTTGCATGTTAATTGTTATAGTATGATAAAATTTCATTGTAATAGGTAAGATATTTGCAATTACATCTACGAAAAAAACAGAACTAAAAAGAAAATATTTTGAGCACTTATCTGCATAAACTGATAAGCGAAGGGGAACACCAGCAACAGGATTTTAAATTTTGCATCAACGATTCAAAAAAGATCGCAAAATCGCTGGTAGCTTTTGCCAATACTGATGGTGGCAGGTTATTAATAGGTGTTAAAGATAATGGCCGGATTACCGGAATAAGAACAGATGAGGAGTATTATATGGTTGAATCGGCAGCAAAGATTTACAGCGACCCTCCCATTCCTTTCACAACACGGCAATGGCAAGCCGATGGGAAAACCGTACTGGAAGTAAAAGTTGAAAGTAGTAACGAAAAACCCCATTTTGCCCGCGATGAAAACGGTAAATGGCTTGCCTATCTACGCGTTGGCGATGAGAATATGCTGGCACACAAAATTCAGATAAATGTCTGGCGAAAACAAAGAAGCCCGAGCGGGATAATGGTACCCTACACTGCCAACGAAAAATTATTGATAGAAATATTAAAGAAAAACGAGCTCATTTCGTTCTCGAAATACCTTCGCCTTGCTGGAATATCGAGAAAAAAAGCTGAAATTATTTTAACCAATTTCGTTTTAATGGATGTGGTTACCATACACACTTCGCAAAATGGTACCCGCTTCTCACTCAACCAAAATTTCAACGAAAAGAACTTCATTTTACCAGAGGATAATTCGTTTTCTCGTAATTCTTACTAAATTTGAAACAAAAAAAATGAGACAAGTTGTAATTATCTTAATTCTGAGCATTTTGCCTAATATAATGGCAAAAGCGCAAGATGCCTATATGAATGCGAAATCAGAAGATTCGGAAAAAGTTTATAATGGAGGTGATTTTTATACCGTAGAGAATTTCACACAAAAATGCAAGTCAAAAAAACCTAAAAATATTATCTTCCTCATTGGCGACGGGATGGGCGTTTCACAGGTCTTTGCAGGCTTAACAGCCAACGAGGCACAGCATTGTCAGCAGGCGTAAAAACCTATAACGGAGCTATAGCTGTTGATGTGAACAAACAACCTGTAACAACGCTGCTAGAAGAAGCCGAAGCAAAAGGCCTGGCTACCGGTTTGGTTTCCACTTCAACCATAACACATGCTACACCTGCGTCTTTCATCGCGCACCAACCCAGCCGAAATATGTATGAAGAAATTGCTGCCGATTTCCTGAAAACAGACATTGATGTTTTTATTGGTGGAGGCCTCGACCATTTCACCAAAAGAAAAGACGGACGCAACCTGGTTAACGAATTAAAGGGAAAAGGTTATAAAGTTGTAACCAATGCAAATGAACTTGCAAACTGCAACACAGCGCCTGTGGCAGGACTACTGGCTCCAATGCACCTGGGCCGGGTAAACGAGAGGGGTGATGTTTTATTGGATATGACCCGCACTGCTATTGACATACTGGATAATAACAAAAAGGGGTTTTTCCTTATGGTTGAAGGGTCGCAAATCGACTGGGGCGGACATGCCAACAATACCAATTATATAGTTGAAGAAATGCTCGATTTCGACAAAACCATTGGCGAAGCACTTAAATTTGCTGCTACTAACCGTGAAACCCTTATAGTTATTACCGCCGACCACGAAACCGGAGGGATGGCAATAACCGGCGGGGATATGGAAACCGGAAATGTTGTTGCCGACTATACATTAACCAAACATACAGCAGTTATGGTGCCCGTTTTTGCCTATGGCCCCGGAGCACAATTTTTTACCGGAATTTTAGACAATACGCAAATCTATTCCATAATGAAGAAACTTCTTCTGAAAAAATAACAGCAAATAAACTACCTTAATACCCGGAATATATATCATATGATATCCGGGTTTTATTGTTTATATGGATAGATTTTTTAATTTAACACCGCTAAAGGAAGACAAAAAACACAATAAACAAATTGAAAAGATATTATTTTACTCAGGGGCTTAAACCTGTATCGAGCGGTGTTTGTTTTTCATAAATCACTGAAAATTAACTATTAATACTGACATATTTTGAAAGAAGCTCTTCAAGTTCTCGATGGTGTACAGTTAAATTTCTCTTCCTCCGGGTTGTTGGCACTTAATATTACCATAGCTTTTATAATGTTTGGTGTTGCGCTCGACATTAAACCGGAGCATTTCAGAAATGTATTTATGAAACCGAAATCGGCCATTATTGGTATTATATCTCAATTCTTTGCTTTACCGTTTATAACATTTTTATTCATTCTGATTCTGCAACCAACACCAACTGTTGCACTGGGGATGTTGCTCATAGCAGCCTGCCCCGGCGGAAATGTTTCCAACTTTATGTCGGCAATGGCAAAGGGTAATGTAGCACTTTCGGTGAGTTTAACGGCCATTGCTACCCTTGCAGCAACGTTTATGACTCCATTAAATTTCGCCTTCTGGGGTAAACTTTTCATAGCCTCTTATAATACAAGCGGTGCAGGCAGTTATCTTGTTCCTATTGAAATCGACTTCTGGCAAATGGTTCAAACCGTTATTATTTTGTTGGGCATTCCTGTTGTTTTGGGCGTATCGTTTTCTTACTACCTGCCCATAATTACTAAAAAAATTAAAAAGCCAATACGAAAATTGTCAATCATTATTTTTATCGGTTTTGTTATTGTACTACTGTCTGCCAATTTTGATCATTTTATGCGCTACATCCATCTCGTATTTGCTATTGTACTTATTCACAACGCACTGGCTTTATCATCGGGTTACTTACTTGGAACTATATTTAAAATTCCTGATACCGACCGGAAAACAGTAACCATTGAAAGCGGTATCCAAAACTCAGGGCTTGCATTGGTGTTAATGTTTAATCCAAAAATATTTCCACCGGAGATGGAACTTGGCGGAATGACAATTATTGCAGCATGGTGGGGCGTTTGGCATATAATAAGCGGACTAGGCATTGCTTCGCTGTGGTCGAGGAAAAAGGTACCACAAACTACCTGACTATATTCTGGTTATTTAAAAATTAAGGTATTAAACTGATGATTAGAACATCGTTAAAAAAATACAAAATCCCCTGCCTGAAGCATACAATCTTTTTTTGGTTAATAATGTGTTTAATCGCATAATTTAAAGGTAATCGCAAATAATTAAATTTTATGAAATACGAAAAATGGTCATTGGGTTACTATCTACTAAAAAATTATGTCCGCATTGCCAATTGGCTGATTCATCGTAACAAAATTATTACGGGCAGGGAAAACCTGCCTGTGGACAAACCCATAGTTTTCGCTCCTAACCATCAAAATGCCTTAAGCGACCCTATGGCAGTTTTGCTTAACACACATTACCAACCGGTTTGGTTGGCTCGCGCTGATATTTTCAAAAATAAACTGGTTGCGTCTATTTTGAAGTTTTTAAAAATAATGCCGGTTTATCGTATCCGCGATGGCAAAGAGAATCTGTCTAAAAATGATGAAACTTTCAATAATTCAATAAAAGTACTCGAAAACAACAAACAACTGGGGCTTTTCCCCGAGGCAGCACACACAAGCAAACGCCAGATGATAGCACATAAAAAGGCGGTGCCCCGCATTGTGTTTCAGGCCGAAGAAAAAGAAAACTGGAATCTTGATATTCAAATAGTTCCAACAGGTATTTATTATAGCAGCTATTGGAAATTTAACCGCGACCTTATTGTAAATTTCGGACAACCAATTGCTGTTAAAGATTTTTATGAAGCTTACAAAGAAAACCCTTCGGCAGCTACACTACAGTTGCGCGACAAAATTTACGATGCGATACTGCCGTTGGTAATTCAATTGCCGGGCAAAGAGCATTATAATGATTTTGAATCTATCAGAAATATCTACGGAAATCATTTTATGCAGCGCCAAAACATAAAAAAAAGTACCTTAAACCGGTTTCAATCAGACCAGGAACTGGCAACAAGGCTGAACCGCCTTACAAAGCAGCGGCCAGAAGATACTAAAAACCTTATTACAATGGTGCGCAACTATCAGACAATTCTTTCCGAGGCAAAAGTAAGAAGCTGGCTGGTGGAAAAACCCTACCATAATACGCTTAAATTTTTCAGAAACCTTGCGTTGCTTATTGCGGGGTTACCCTTTTTCCTCTATGGGTTTATTTTTAATGCCATACCATTTCTTGCCATCGACGTAATTGTCCGAAAAAAAGTAAAAGACATCGCTTTTTGGAGCAGTTTTGCCCTGGTACTTGGCATTTTGCTATTTCCGGTTTTTTACCTGATAGAACTGGCGCTGCTTTGGAAATTGCTTCCCGGCTTCTGGCTAAAACTGATTTTTATTATATCTCTCCCACTATTAGGTAAATTTGCTTTTATTTGGTACATCTTTTTTAGAAAAACAGTGGGACGTTTCCATTTGCTTATTAAAAAGATCTTTAAACGCAAAGAGTATTACAACCTATTCAAACAAAAAGACTTAGTCTTTTTCAAACTGGATGAAATGATGCCGCTTTAAAAACCAATTTATCGTTTTCTGCGTTTTTGTCTGCTTTTGGTACGTTTAAAACGGTCTTCAAAATTCCTTTTTGATGCCTGTCGTTTTTTTCGTGGGTGAAATGCCCCCTGATAGGTTGGATCGTCTATTTTTCTTTGCCTGTCGATTTCACGCAGTTGCTTCTGCCGTTCATCGAATTCCGTTTCAATAATTTCAACCTTATCAGGCAAAGGCAGCACAGGTATTTCCATTCTTATAAGCGCCTCTATTTTTTTCAGATGCCATTCTTCCAAAGGGTCAACCAGGGTAATGGCATCGCCTTTATTACCTGCCCTCGCCGTTCTCCCTATTCTGTGAACATAATCTTCGTAATTTACAGGAAGGTCAAAATTAATAACATGGCTAACCTGGCTTGCATCTATACCCCTCGATGATACATCAGTAGTGATCAAAATGCGCACATCTCCGTTTTTAAATGCCTGTATAGCATTAATCCGCATGTTTTGCCCTTTATTAGAGTGCAAAATTCTTTTTTCACCTTTAGATTTACGTTTTATCACTTTAAACACCTCTTCGGCATGTTCCTTTGTTTTCACAAAAATGATCACCTTGGTAAACTCTTCCTCATTACGTAACAAAAAACTTACAAGGTTAAGCTTTGTGCGGTAATTTGGCGCTTTATAAACAACCTGGGTAACCTGTTTTACTGGTGTAGCAGATCGTGCTACCTCAACTTTTTCAAAATAATCAAGAAACTCACCTGCCATTTTATCAACGTTGTCTGAAAAAGTAGCCGAAAAAAGCAGATTTTGCCGCTTTCGGGGAATAATTTCAAAAATTTGTCGCAGTTGGGGCATAAAACCCATATCGAGCATTCTGTCAGCTTCATCGATAACCAGGTATTTAACTTTCTTCAACGAAAGTGCCCCTGAACTATATAAATCACGCAACCTGCCGGGTGTAGCAATTAAAACATCAATACCCGGTTCCACCAGTGCTGCATGTTTTGTCCATCCTATTCCACCAAAAACAGAAGCACAACGCAAATCTGAATATGCAGTAATTTCTTCAGCATCCTCGCCAACCTGAATGGATAACTCGCGGGTAGGCACTAATACTACCATGCGGGGGTCCTTACCTTCTGCCTTTTTAAGTTTTGTAAGCAAGGGCAACAGGTAAGCTGCTGTTTTACCTGTTCCGGTTTGTGCAATACCCACCACATTAACGCCAGAGCCGATTTTTGGAATGGCTTTTACCTGAATGGGAGTTGGTTCATAAAAACCAATCTCATCCAGCGATTTCATAAGTGCTTTCGATATTTTAAGCGATTCGAATGTAGTTCCCATGCTGCAAAAATAACAAAACGCAGCCATTACCTCAAACGATACATCATTCCCGGTAACGCAACAACAACATTTTTAAACTCCAGACTGAGCAACATTGATGACACTTTGCTTACCGGGTAAGCCATCTCATCACTTAGCTGGTCGATAAACATTTCGCCATTATTGCGCAGCAGGTTTACCAATTTCTCTTCGTCTTTGGTCAGTTCAACGAAAAGTGGCTGCTGAACAGCATCGGCAGCAGTTTTTTTTTCCCAGCCCATAAAAAATTCAATATCGTCGATGTTTTCAATAAGATTAGCTCCATTGTTTCTGATAAGCTGGTTACACCCGCTGGAATAAGTATCACCAGTCCTGCCGGGAAAAGCAAAAACATCACGGTTATAAGATGACGCTATATCAGCTGTAATTAAAGCTCCCCCTTTTTTTGCTGATTCAACTACCAGGGTAGCATCGGCAAGGCCGGCAATAATGCGGTTTCGCCTTACAAAATTAGACGGGTCAATTCTGGTTCCCGAAGGAAAATCTGTTACGAGGCCTCCATAATCCTGCATTTTTCGGGCAACTTCGGCATGTAAAGAGGGATAAAGCCTGTCGAAACCATGAGCTACAACACCAACTGTTTGAATACCATATTTTAATGCAGATTTATGAGCATGAACGTCGATACCATACGCCAAGCCACTCACTATTAACACCTTATGATTTCTTTCTGAAAACTGTCGAATCAACTCTTCGCATATCGATCGCCCGTAATCCGTAGCATTGCGCGTACCCACTATGCTAAGTACTTTTTGTTCATCAAGGTTTAAATCTCCACGCGTATAAATTAAAACGGGGGCATCAACACACGACTTTAACCTGCGGGGAAAGTTACTATCGGTATAAAACAAAGTGGCAATATTATGCTTTTCAATAAATAGCAGCTCTTTATCTGCCTTTCGGAGGATTTCTTCATTGCGAATACGCCTTGCATTAACATCGCCAATTCCGGGAATTTTCTTTAAAACCCTTACTGGTTCAGAAAAAACAGCTTCAACACTTCCCGTATATGCAACAAGGTTTCGTGCTAGTACTCCTCCAATACCAGGAATCATCGAAAGTGCTATTTTGTATCGGAGGTTATTCATACTTTATCAAGCGTGGGTTATATTCAAACTTCTTCCAACAAAGCAATTTTTAAACGCATGCGATCAGCCTTCGGCAGCGCCGTTAAACTCACCGAAGGGTATTCAGCAGCGCCCCGGTTTGTTTTTACAATAAGCGTTACGTCAGTTAGTTTTCCAAAAAAAGAATCTTCAAAATAAACACGTAACAGCTTCGTGTGCTGAATCTCTATTGAATTGTAAGCCGGCTTCCCAAATTTTATCACTTTGTAATATCGAAGTATAATCTTATTTTTTTCGTTATTAAATTCGATGTATTGGTAATCTGCCACCTGAAAAAAGAAATACCAAAATGGAAATATTCCGATACCAATTAATGCTGGGAAAAAATAGCCGGCAAAAAACAATACCAAAGCAAGAACAGCAATAAAAGCAGCACCCAGGTAAAAAACCTTTTTAATACGCTTAACATTTTCGATATTATTTATCACCATAGCTTGCCTTTTTGGAATTATCTTCATACAGAAGCAAAAAGTTAAAATTATAGCATTAAAAATTCGCCGTTATTTTTATCTTTTTCCAAAATTCTACCCGAACAGAAAAAAACAAAACAGCAAAAAGCGATAATATTGTAACTTTACTGCAATTTAACAGCAAAGCATGGAATTTTCAAATATTTACTCCAAAATAATTTACACTCCACAATGGGAACAGTCGCTTTCGGACCTGATAAGCAGTTATCCCAAAGGCAAAGTATTTTTGGCAACGGAAGAAAATGTTGACCATTTATGTCTTTCAAATAATGATTTTTTTGAACGAAATGGCATAAAAAAAGTTGTCATTCCTGCTGGTGAAAACCACAAAAAGATTTCATCGGTTGAAAAAATATGGACATTTCTTTCCTCCGGAGGAGCTGACCGTAAGTCGCTGCTAATTAACGTTGGTGGCGGCATGTTAACAGACCTTGGCGGTTTTGCGGCTTCTACTTTTAAACGCGGTATCGATTTCATTAATGTGCCCACTACATTACTTTCCCAGGTTGATGCTTCTGTTGGTGGTAAAACCGGCATTAACTTCAATGGGTTAAAAAATGAAATAGGTGTTTTTAAAGAACCTATTGCCGTAGTGATTAACACCGGATTTTTAAAAACACTGGATCGGGAAAATTTCCTGTCGGGCTTTGCAGAAATGATTAAGCACGGCTTGATACACAGCACAGACCACCTTAACGAATTGAAAGCGTTCAATGTCAAAGACATTGATTACACAAAGCTTTCGGATGCCATACAGCATTCTGTTGATATTAAATCGTGGTTTGTAGCCAAAGACCCCACAGAAAAAAACATCAGAAAGGCATTAAATTTTGGACATACTGCGGGTCATGCTTTCGAAAGCCTGGCAATGGAACAAAACCGGCCAATCCTACATGGCTATGCTGTAGCCTACGGAATGATTACCGAATTGTTGCTCTCGGTTCAAACCTGTAACTTTCCTTTGGAAGATTACAAAAATTTAATCAGCTGGCTAACTACACTATATGGTAGTTTTGAGATTACAAATACTGATTTTGAACGGATTTACGAATTAATGACCCACGACAAGAAAAATGAGTCAGGAAAAATAAATTTTACACTTCTGCCCCGGCCCGGCGAAATTGAGATCAATACGCATTGTAGTAAAGCATCTGTTTACGAAGCGTTGCACCATTTTGAGAAGCAATAAGCCACAACAGAAAAACCATGCAATACACCATTTCCTGTAACATAAAGAAACTATCCGGAAAAGTTAATCTGCCGGCCTCAAAAAGCATCAGCAACAGAGTACTAATAATCAATGCTTTAAGCTATAGTCCTTATGAAATCAAGAATCTTTCTGACAGCGATGACACAATCGTATTGAACAATGCTTTGAACTCCAACAACAACCGATTCGATATTGGCCATGCAGGAACTGCCATGCGCTTCTTAACTGCTTACCTTTCAAAAATTGTGGGTGAATGGGAAATAACCGGATCGGAACGTATGCAACAGCGGCCCATTAAGGTATTGGTAGATGCTCTAAATCAGTTAGGAGCTATAATTGAATACATAGGCAATAAAGGGTTTCCTCCACTAAAAATTTTGGGCTCTCACCTAAGAGGTGACAAGTTGTTACTTGACGGAAGCATATCGAGCCAGTATATTTCTGCCTTGCTGATGATTGCTCCCACCATTGAAAATGGGCTTACACTGGCTTTAGAAGGTGAAATCACTTCCCGGCCTTATATTGAACTGACACTTAAGCTCATGGAGCAATTCGGAATACACAGCCACTGGCATAAAAATACCATTACAATTGCAGAGCAATCCTACCTGCCAATAGATTTTACGGTTGAAGCCGATTGGTCTGGCGCTTCGTATTGGTATCAAATTGCTGCATTGTCTGATAAAGCAGAAATATTTCTTGAAAACCTAAAACTGAATAGTTTGCAGGGCGATTCAAATATTGCCGCCTGGTTTGAACTATTTGGCGTTACGTCTGAACAAAAAAAAGATGGCATTCTTATTACAAAAAATACAAACCTAACTCCCGGCTTCCTTGAACTTGATTTTATTGAAAACCCTGATGTGGCACAAACCATGGCCTGCCTTTGTGTGGCTAAACATGTACCTTTTCGTTTTAGCGGACTAAAAACGCTGAAGATTAAAGAAACCGATCGGATTAAAGCATTGCAAAACGAATTATTAAAATTTGGGGCGATCCTCACCGAACCCTGTGCCGGTGAATTGGCCTGGAACGGACAAACGGATTCTTCACATATTCAACAATTCCCCGAAATAGATACGTACCACGACCATAGGATGGCATTGGCTTTTGCCCCGATGGCTATCGCAGGATATACCATGAAAATAAACGACGCAATGGTGGTAACCAAGTCGTATCCAAACTTTTGGAATGATTTAAAGAATTCAGGATTTCAAATTGAAGCTCAAAATAGCTGATTTAATTTGGCCAAATGCGTTTATCAGCCATAGCAAATCATAAAGGGAGGCCGATACTTAAAAATATTACTGTTCATTTCATCTTTTCTGTCTGAAAAATTCCTGCATCAATTCAGCACACTCTGTTTCAAGTATGCCATCTACTACCTCTGTTTTGGGATGTAAAGATTCCGGAGCAAACTTTCTAAACCCCCTTTTTTCATCGGGAGCGCCAAATACTATCTTTCCAATCTGCGCCCAGGCCAAAGCTCCCGCACACATGGTACAAGGCTCAACAGTAACATACAAAGTACAGTCGTTTAAATATTTACCTCCCAGCAAATTAGCAGCAGCTGTTATTGCCTGCATTTCGGCATGAGCGGTGACATCGTTTAAAGTTTCAGTGAGGTTATGCGCGCGGGCAATCACCTTACGTTTACTTACCACCACTGCTCCTACAGGAACTTCGCCCTCTTCAAAAGCCTTCAGCGCTTCTGCAAAGGCTCTCTTCATAAAATACTCATCGCTAAACGGTTCTATCATAACTACTATAAAAAAGCTTTAAAACAAACCCGATAAAATTGACAAAATCTTCTTATTTTCGCAACTTAATATTAAAGAACGCTGCCAAATTCTCAGTAATAAACTGTAAAATTTAAATTAATGCAGGTATTGGTTTAAAGTACAAAGCTTGAAGATTGACATAAATCCATTTTGGTTTTCTGCTTCCAACTTCAAGCCAGCTACCAACTTTATTCTAAATTACAACAGTATTTTCTCTCGAGATAGGTAGTTAAATTATAAAAAAATATACTATGTTCAGGACACATACTTGTGGCGAATTGCGGCTGAAAAACAAAGGAAACGAAGTAACACTCAGCGGGTGGGTTCAACGCATCCGTGAGCTTGGGGCAATGACGTTTATAGATTTGCGCGACCGCTACGGAATAACCCAGTTGGTAGCTGATGAAAAAAGTGATAAAGCCATTTGGAAACAGGTGGAAAAACTGGGGCGCGAATTTGTTATTCAGGCCAAAGGTGTGGTGCGCGAACGTTCGAGTAAAAACACAAATATACTTACCGGAGAAATTGAGATTGCAATTACTTCCATACAGGTTTTAAGTCCATCGGCAGTACCACCTTTCACCATACAAGATGATACTGATGGAGGCGATGAACTGCGTATGAAATACCGCTACCTTGACCTGCGGAGAAATTCAGTGAGAAAAAACCTGGAACTACGTGCTAAAATGGCACATTTCGTAAGGTTATACCTCAACTCCAATAACTTTATAGAAACAGAAACACCGGTTTTAATAAAATCGACACCTGAAGGCGCCCGGGATTTTCTTGTTCCTTCGCGTATGAACCCCGGTGAATTTTATGCTTTGCCCCAGTCACCACAACAGCTAAAGCAACTTTTAATGGTAGCTGGCTTCGACCGTTACTACCAGATTGTAAAATGTTTCCGCGACGAAGACCTGCGTGCCGACAGGCAGCCGGAATTCACACAAATTGACTGCGAAATGTCGTTTGTAGAGCAGAAAGATGTGTTAGAAATGTTCGAAGGGCTTACAAAATACGTTTTCAAGCAGGTATTAGATATTGACCTGGAAGATTTTCCGTGGATGCCTTACACTGAGGCTATGGAAAAATATGGTAGTGATAAACCGGATATCCGTTTTGAAATGTTTTTAAATGACATTTCCGAGCTGGCAAAAGGTAAAGAATTTAGTGTTTTTGACAATGCCGAATACATTGGTGCCATCTGCGCACCGGGCTGTGCCGACTACAGCCGTAAGCAAATTAATGAACTTACGGAATGGGTAAAACGGCCTCAGATTGGGGCAAAAGGCCTGGTATATGTAAAATACAATAATGACGAAACATTAAAATCGTCCGTTGATAAATTTTTCACGCAAGAAGATTTGCAAAAATGGGCGGCCAAAGTGGATGCAAAACCAGGGGATCTCATTCTGGTAATTTCGGGTGATAAAGAGCCGATGCAAAATGCATTGGGGCTTTTACGTTTAGAAATTGCCAATAGGCTGAAATTAAGAGATAAAAACACTTTTAAAGGACTTTGGGTAGTTGACTTTCCACTGTTGGAATGGGACGAGGAAGCAAAACGATTTTTTGCCATGCATCATCCCTTTACCTCCCCTAAACCTGAAGATGTGGCCCTACTGGATACCAACCCGAAAAAGGTACGTGCCAATGCTTACGACCTGGTTATTAATGGTGTTGAAATTGGTGGTGGTTCTGTTCGTATTTACGATTCGGCGCTACAGGCAAAAATGTTTGACAAGCTTGGCTTCACCAAAGAACAGGCGGAAGCACAATTCGGCTTTTTAATGAATGCTTTTAAATATGGCGCACCGCCACATGCAGGTATCGCATTTGGGTTCGACAGGCTGGTATCGATGTTTGCCGGACTCGATTCCATACGCGATGTAATAGCTTTCCCTAAAAACAATTCGGGCCGCGATATAATGATGGATTCACCTTCACCCATCGAGCCCGAGCAGTTGGAAGAACTGAGTTTGAAAATCGACTTCAAAAAACAATAGAAAACGCCAATAAAAAAGGGAGCGAAATGCTCCCTTTTTTACTATATCTGCGTAGATTTTTAATATTCCATTCTTTTTCTTGAAGAGTAGTTGATGTGCAAAGCTGCAGCCTTGCGCAACTCCTGCTTGATATCGGAAACAATACCCATTTTCGTGTTTTCATCCACTTTAAGAGAAGCAATCATTAATGGGCGTTCTGCCTCATCGCGTGCTTCCCTTTCTGCAATAATGTAATCCGTTATATCCTCAACGTTGGAAAACTGGTCATTCAGTTGTATCCGGGATGCTACCCCGAATTTTGCCTTAAATTGTGGCAAAGGTTCTCCAACATAAATATAGCTTACCAACGACTTTTTCTCCAGTTTGCTTAACTCTGTAGCTTCCGGAAGCCGCACTCTTACCTTAAGGGAAACTTCCCTCATGGTAGTACTCACCATAAAAAAGAAAAGGAGCATAAATACGATATCCGGCAATGAAGCGGTTGAAATGGGAGGTAATTCCTTCCCGGTATTTTTTCTAAATTTACTCATATCGTTTTCCTCCTACTTGGTTTTGGGTTCTGCCTCAGAAATTCTAGATGGGTAAATCTCACGAATAGCATTCTGTTTTTCAGTTTCTAAATCGTTATAAGATTTCCCAAAGTGCTCCTGTGCAAGTTCTTCCCTTAAATCATTTATGGCGCCAACCAACTCGTTTTGAACAGCGATATATGTGCCATACTTTGTATCAACATCATTACGTAACGAAATAACCCCCTTTGTTACCATAACCTCACCAAAATAAGGAACTTCCTTAGGTTCCTTTTCAGGAAGAGTTTCGTCATTTGTCGGGTTTTTCATAAACTCTTTTGTCCGTTCACGTAAATTCTCAATATCAGCATACTCATTTTCCACCAATAGATTATTATCCCTGTTTACAAGAACAACAAATATGTTTCTCTCCTTAATCTGCTGGTCATCATCCAGTTGTTCAGGATCAACCCATTGCGGAAGCCTTCTTTCAAGGCCGCTGTCCACATCCATTGTGGTTGTCACCAGGAAAAAAATCAGCAACATAAAAGCAATATCAGCCAGTGATGCTGCCGGTATTTCGGGTAATTTTCTTGACATAATTTTTCCTGTTTTAAACCACGGTTTTATTTAAATACTCTGGACACTGACGAATAAACAATAGCTAAGATAGCAATGCCAAGAAAGATATAGGTAGCAATCAATCCCGTATCAACCAATTTGGCTACTGTTTCATTCAATGTTCCATTATTAATAAATTTATCTACACCGGGAAATTTTGGTATTTCCGGTGATGCGAGAAAGTAAGCAACAAGCACAACAGCAGCCATAAATACCAGGGATATCAATCCACGTTTTGCAGCTGCTTTGTTTGTTATCATTTGAAATAACCCTGCAAGTATTGCAATGCCTGCTCCAAGTGCTATTAAAACATAGGCCCAGACAAGGTTTGTACTAATCCATCCGCCCATTGTTGCATCAGTTTCGTTTTCACTGATGTTCACCAACAATGAAACAACCAAGATGGCAGAAATAACAATAAGTACCCACAGAATTATAGTGACTATTTTTCCTGTTTTATTCATGGGTATTTTTATTTTTTCAAATTGTGTTTAACCAAAAGATCTAACAATGAAATGGAGGCGTCTTCCATATCGTTAACAATTCCGTCAATTTTATTAACGCAGTAATTGTAAAAGAATTGAAGAATAATGGCAACAATCAAACCACCTACGGTTGTAATCAAAGCAACTTTAATACCACCAGCTACCAATCCGGGAGAAATGTCACCGGCAACTTCAATAGCATCGAAAGCTGCAATCATACCGATAACCGTACCAAGGAAACCTAACATAGGTGCCAGTGCGATAAACAGTGAAATCCAGCTCAATCCTTTTTCAAGAAGGCCGGCTTGCACACTTCCGTAAGATATAACGGTTTTTTCTACCACATCGATGCCATGATCCCAACGGTCGAGCCCTTGGTAGAAAATACTTGCTACCGGTCCGCGTGTATTTCGACACACCTCTTTCGCTGCTTCAACACCACCATTATTTAAGGCATCCTCAATTTTTGCGAGTAATTTTTTGCTGTTGCTGGTAGCTAAATTCAGGTAAATAACCCTTTCAATAGCAAATGCAAGCCCCAAAATTAATGCGATGAGAACAAACGACATGAACAATGGCGTACCTTCAATAAATTTTTGTTTCAGCTGATTGTGGAATGATTTTCCTTCTTCAGCAACTGCGGCAGCTTCTTCTTCAACATCTTTTGCAACATCTACTACCTCGTTTTGTGTTTGCGATGCAGCCTGCTCATCTTGAGCAACCACATCTTTTGATGCCATAAAAAACAGCACCCCAAATACTGCTATTAACGCGAATAGTCTTTTCATAATTGATTTGAATTTTTAATTAATTTACTTTTAATCTTGTTTGTTATTTGATTTTAAAAATATTCGTTTTTTTGACCCCAAAAACAAATTAATATCTCTTCCCAAATTTTTTAAAGAACTTTTTATCTCTTCTGTGCGGAGAGAGAGGGATTCGAACCCTCGGTACTGTTTCGCAGTACACACGCTTTCCAGGCGTGCCAGTTCAGCCACTCCTGCACCTCTCCAGTAAATTTACCGGCATTCGTCTGTTAAGGGGTGCAAATTAATAAAAAATTGTGAAAAAAAAATATTGCTATTCACTAATTTCCCCACGAAGGCTTTTATTCAGATACATTTTTATTTCGGCATTATTTAGCCCCTGCCCCAAAAGAAACATTAGCTTGGTAATAGCTGCCTCGGTAGTCATGTCTTTACCGGAAACAACACCGGCTTTCAACAGCTCTAAACTGGTTTCGTATTGCCCCATATTTACCTTTCCGCCTTCGCACTGGGTGATGTTCAAAATAATTAACCCACGCTTTACGGCATCCGTTATACATTTAATAAGCCATTTAGATGTGGGCACATTACCAGCACCGTAAGTTTCAAGTACCACACCTTTTAACTCAGGTATATTCAATATAGAACTAAAAACATGTTGGTTTATTCCGGGAAACATCTTCAATATTACCACATTGTCGTCGAACCGGGTATTAATTTTTACGATACCTTTATTTTTTTGAAAGCTGATTACCTCATTGTTGTACTTTATGTCAACTCCGGCTACAGCAAGCGAAGGATAATTTACCGATTGGAATGCACTAAATTGTTCAGAATCATGCTTTGTGGTACGGGTTCCCCTGAAAAGCTGAAAATCGAAGTAGATACATACCTCCGGAATACGGCTTTTACCATCTTTTTTGGAAGCGGCTATTTCAACAGCGGTAATCAAATTTTCTTTGCCATCTGTACGCACTGTTCCGATTGGCAGTTGCGAGCCGGTTAAAATAATGGGTTTATCCAGGTTATCAAACATATAACTCAACGCCGAAGCAGTGTAAGCCATAGTATCGGTACCATGCAACACCACAAAACCATCGAATTTGTTATAATTATGGTGAATAATCCGGGCAATTTTTATCCAAACAACCGGATTCATATTTGATGAATCGAGAATGGGATTTAAAACCTTAGTTTTTATTATGTAGTTGAATTTATTAAGCTCCGGCACCTCTTCAAGAATCTGGTGAAATTTCACGGGAGCCAGCGTACCCGTGCCCGGCCGTTGTACCATTCCCATGGTTCCACCCGTGTAAATAATAAGTATTGCTGTTTTGTTGCTTGCTGGGCCTTCCATAACATTAATACATTTTACCGCAAAAGTTAAATCCTGAACAAATTCCTTGCATTTTCAGTTGTAATACGAGCAATTTCAGCATAAGACAGGTTATAAACTTCGGCCAGTTTTTTAGCAGTATAAACTATAAATGCCGATTCGTTCCGCTTGCCTCTTTTTGGTTCTGGCGCAAGATAAGGGGCATCACTTTCGAGTACCAGATGTTTTGGATCGATTTGCTCAAGCGTTTTATCAAGGTTACTCTTTTTAAATGTAAGCACACCCCCTATTCCTAATAGAAACCCCTGATCAATTGCCTTATTTGCTTCTTCAACGGTTCCTGTAAAACAATGAAAGATACCTCTGAGGGTTCCATCCTGTTCTTCTTTAACAATTGTATATACTTCGTTAAAAGACTCTCTGACATGCAATACAACAGGTAATTGCAAAGATTTAGCCAGCTTAATCTGATAACGTAAGACTTCTTCTTGTTCGACCAAAAAAGTCCGATCCCAATATAAGTCAATGCCAATTTCGCCGATACCATAAAATTTGTGTTTATCAAGCCAATATTCAATGGCTGAAAGCTCTTCACGGTAATCTTTTGAAACAGAACCGGGATGTAAACCCATTAACGGGTAACATATATGCGGATAAGTATTGCAAAGGTCAATCAATCGTTTTACGGTCCCCAAATCAATGTTTGGCAAAACAATTTTCTTGACATCGTTATTATAAGCATCTTGGAGGACTTTATCAATATCATCGTTAAAATCTTCCGAATAAATATGAGAATGTGTATCTATAAACATGTCAAAAAAATTTCGGTAAATTTATGAAACCCATTTATCCTGAATCTCAATTAAACTTTACCAAAAAATTAAATTTTACGAAAATTCAGGTTGAATCAGGTTATTTTGACGTCTTTTCACACAATTCCCTGGGCTAACATAGCATTGGCGACTTTTACAAAACCGCCAATATTTGCTCCTTTTACATAATCTATTTTTGCTCCTTTTTTCCCAAAAACAACACAGGTGTCGTGAATTTCTTTCATAATTTCGACCAACTTGGCATCTACCTCTTTTCGCGACCAGTTCAGGCGCATACTATTTTGGGTCATCTCCAGTCCGGAAACGGCGACTCCTCCAGCGTTCACTGCTTTTCCGGGTGCATAATCAATATGCTGGGAAAAATAATCTACTGCATCTGTTGTACAGCCCATATTAGATGCTTCTGCCACCAATGTACAACCATTTTTCACAAGGCTTTTGGCACCTTCCAACCCGAGTTCATTTTCGCATGCACAAGGCATAGCTATGTTTACCGGCACATCCCAGGGCCGCCTTCCGGGAATAAACTTCGCCCCAAATTCATGGGCATACGGTTCAACAACATCGTTATTAGAAGCGCGTAATTCAAGAAGATAATCTACCTTGTCACCCGAGATACCTTCTGCGTCATAAACATAACCATCAGGCCCGGAAATGGTTACAACTTTTCCGCCCAATTCGTTTATTTTTGTTATTGCTCCCCATGCTACGTTGCCAAAACCTGAAACAGCGATGGTTTTGCCTTCGATATCTTCTTTTTTGTGGTGTAACATATGCTGGGCAAAGTAAACAGCACCAAAACCGGTGGCCTCCGGCCTTATGAGGCTTCCTCCCCAGCCGAGCCCTTTGCCTGTGAGCACACCTGTGAATTCATTTTTCAATCTTTTGTATTGGCCAAAAAGATAGCCTATTTCTCTACCCCCTACTCCAATATCTCCGGCTGGCACATCGGTATTAGGGCCAATGTGGCGGAATAATTCAGACATAAACGACTGGCAGAAACGCATAATTTCTCCATCTGACTTACCCTTCGTGCTAAAATCGGAACCACCTTTGCCACCACCCATGGGCAGTGTTGTGAGGCTGTTTTTGAATGTTTGTTCAAACCCTAAAAATTTCAGAATACCCAACGTAACACTGGCGTGAAAACGCAATCCACCTTTATAAGGGCCTAATGCTGAATTAAATTCTACCCGGTAGCCGCGGTTAACCTGCACTTCTCCGTTATCATCAACCCAGGGAACACGAAACATAATAATACGTTCCGGTTCAACTATGCGTTCCATAATTTTTACACGCTGGTAGATCGGATTTTTTTTATAAAAATCCCATACCGATTCAATTACTTCTTCCACTGCCTGGTGAAACTCTTTTTCGCCTGGTGTTCTCTTTTCAAGATTGGCAATAAATTCATTTATATCTGCTTTCATATTAAAACCATTAAATGTAATGTACAAATGTAGGTATCTTCTATACTAAAAAAACGAAAATACAAAAATATTCATTCATCGCCAACACGCTGTATATATGACACTTACAAGCCAACAAAAGATGTTAAAGAACAGGATCTGACAATTGTCAGATTTTTGGACATTAAAAAAAGCCCTTCCCCTTAGGAAAGAGCTTTCAATATAAATAATAGTTGAATAATGTATTACATCATTCCGCCCATTCCGCCCATTCCGGGATTACCACCCATTGGCGGTGCAGGCTGCTCCTCTTTTTTATCAACAATAACTGTTTCGGTAGTCAGGAACATACCAGAAATAGAGGCAGCATTTTCCAAAGCTACACGAGCTACTTTTGCAGGGTCGATAACACCAGTTTCATAAAGTTTTTCATACTTATCGACACGAGCGTTGTAACCAAAATCAGCTTTGCCTTCCTTAATACGCTGAACAACTACAGCACCTTCTTTCCCTGAGTTGATCACTATCTGGCGCAAAGGTTCTTCGATGGCTCTTTTTATAATTTCAATTCCTGTCTGCTCATCGTCGTTTTCACCTTTCAGTTTTTCAAGTGCTTCAATGGCTCTTACGTAAGCCACGCCACCACCGGGAACAATACCTTCTTCCACTGCCGCACGGGTAGCGCTTAAAGCATCGTCAACGCGGTCTTTTTTCTCTTTCATTTCTACTTCGGAAGCAGCACCAACATATATTACTGCAACGCCACCTGCCAGTTTTGCCAGGCGTTCCTGCAATTTTTCGCGGTCATAGTCAGAAGTAGTAGCTTCAATTTGTTTCTTTATTTGTCCTACACGTGCAGCGATTGCTTTTTGGTCGCCGGCACCGTTAACGATGGTTGTATTTTCCTTATCAACAGTAACTTTTTCCACTTCACCAAGGTTTTCAAGCGTTGCCTGTTCCAGTTTCATGCCTTTTTCCTCGGTAATTACGGTACCACCTGTTAAAACAGCTATGTCTTCAAGCATCTCTTTCCGGCGGTCGCCAAATCCGGGTGCTTTTACGGCACACACTTTCAATGAACCACGCAAACGGTTTACAACCAATGTAGCCAGCGCTTCGCCGTCAACATCTTCTGCGATAATCATTAACGGACGCCCAGCCTGTGCTGATGCTTCAAGTACCGGAAGTAAGTCTTTCATGGTACTTATTTTTTTATCGTGGATAAGTACATAAGGATTATCCAGTTCTGCAGCCATTTTTTCTGCGTCAGTAACAAAATAAGGAGAGATATAACCGCGATCGAATTGCATACCTTCAACTACATCAACGTAAGTATCGGTACCTTTCGATTCTTCGATGGTGATAACCCCCTCTTTATTTACCTTCTGCATGGCTTCAGCAATCAGTTTCCCGATGGTGTCATCATTGTTAGCAGAAATTTTTGCTACAGACTCAATTTTTGCATAATCGTCGCCAATTGTCTGTGCCTGGTCTGCAACATTTTTTACCACTGCTTCCACAGCTTTGTCGATACCCCTTTTAAGATCCATAGGGTTAGCACCCGCGGTAACGTTTTTAAGCCCTACATTAATAATAGACTGTGCTAATACGGTAGCAGTAGTGGTGCCATCGCCAGCATCGTCACCGGTTTTGGAAGCCACTTCCTTTACCATTTGTGCGCCAAGGTTTTCGTAGGCGTCTTCCAATTCAATCTCTTTTGCTACAGTAACACCGTCTTTTGTTATCTGTGGTGCTCCAAATTTTTTGTCGATAACTACATTGCGGCCTTTGGGACCGAGGGTTACTTTTACTGCGTTCGACAATTTATCTACACCCGTTTTCAATAAATCGCGGGCTTCAATGTCGAATTTAATTTCTTTTGCCATAATATTTCTTTTTTAATTTGATTATGCGATATACAATACGTCGGTTTGCGACATTAATAAATATTCTTCTCCGTTGATTTCCAACTCTGTTCCGGCATACTTGCCATAAAAAACAACGTCACCAGCTTTCAGCTCCATAGGCTCATCTTTTTTATCGGCACCTGTAAGCACTACGGTACCTTCCTGTGGTTTTTCTTTTGCTGAATCGGGAATGATAATTCCACTTACTGTTTTTTCTTCGGCTGCCTTGGGTTGAACAAGAATTTTACCAGCCAGAACTTTACCTTTTAAATCTGCCATTGTATTACATTTTTTATATTAAACTAAGTTTTACATTTAAAATCGATACCCTGCGTTATCATATTTTATGCCAACCAAAAGCAATACGGGTTTTTCTATAAAAAAAAGACAAAATTACATTCACCATAAAACAGGAGAAACAAAACAAGTACTTAACCTTCTGATAATGAGATGAATGGCAGATATGACACAAAAAATGACAGGGTGACAGGGGAAGGAGGGCTGCATAATCAGTCGCAGTTTACAGCCTAAGGGATCAGTAATAGTTAGCTGATGTTATTTGACAATCAGATAGTTTTAGTTTCTTGCCATAAGAATAAAAATTGTCAAACGAATCTTATGATTTTTTGCATCGTAAGAGAAAAAAATAAAGCCATCCGAGAAAAACACGAATGGCTCTTAAAAATATTTAGCTGCTATTTTTTCTAATTACTACCTCCTTCGTTGGCCGGTGCCGGAGTAGATTGTGCCGGTGCCGGCGCAGTAGTCGGGAATGATGGTTCCTGCATTGGATCCACAATATTATCGATTTTCTGTTGTACCCGCGATTCATCAACACCTGCCTGTGTTCGTGGTATAAATGCTGTAGCTGTTATCGACAAAAACAGCAATGCCGCTGCCAGGCCCCAGGTTGCTTTTTCCAGAAAATCGGTAGTTTTGCGCACACCCATTATTTGTCCGCTCGACTGAAAATTACTTGCCAATCCGCCACCTTTTGAATTTTGCACCAGTACTATCAGCACTAAAAGAATGCAAATTATAAATATCAATACGATGATTAATTTAAACATCTTCCTGTTTATTAATGTTTTTTAATTCCTCTGTTTCTTTAATTCGGGTTGCAAAGTAAATACTTTTTTCCGGATATTTCAAACTTAATTTTTCCAAGACTTGAATGGCTTTACCGAACTTTTTTTGCTCAATATAAATATTGGCAAGTGTTTCTGTAGCCAACTCGCCCGCATCTGTAGCCGATCGCTCTACAATGTCTTGATAATCATCTGCTTCCGCAACTACTTTAGTCTTATTTTTCTGAAGAGGCAAATCGTGTTCCGACGAAAGAAACCGGTCTATGAGTATATTTTTGGCTTCTGGCAAGCCTTCTGCTGTAGCACCTGCCAAATCGTAAGGCTGGTCGACAGGCACTGTAGGAGACGTTGTCGCACTCAAAAAACGGGCAAAAAGTTTTTGGTTGTTTACCCGAACTATCGCTTTTTTTAAAACCAGTTCAAAATCAGCAGAATCAATAACCTGAAGGTTTTTGGCATATAACATCCATGCCAGCGAAAACCAGGGATAGGTATCAGTAAGTTTTTTCAATTCTTCTGCTGATTCTGTGTCAAGCAACTCTGGCTGCGCAAACAAGGTATGTAAACGATCTGCATCCATGGTTTACCAAACTGCTATAGTGGCGTTAAAAATGTCTTCCGTAAGTTTTTTTACAATCTCATTACAAAGATCATCTTCAACCGAACTTAACGGAACAGTTGAGTCAAAATCTTCATATGCCGAGAAAGTCTTTTCAAAATCCTGATCGGGTTCTTTATGGTTAGTGTATTTTAATTTAATTGTCACCGTCAACCTGTTTTGAGCAGCCATATCCTGTTTCTGAATCGACATTGGCCTCATTTCGTAGCCTGTTATCTGTCCTTCATATTCTATATCGCCGTTTTCCTGCAACTCGTTTAACGAAGTTTGCCGTTGCAGTTTTTCTTTCAGCCCTTCGGTAAATACATCGCTGAGTGTGGGATTTACCAGCTGTGCCCGATTGGGAAAATAATAAACCGAATAGGTTTTTACCAACGGCGACAGGTTGGCTCCTGAGAAAGAATAGGATATTTTGCAGCCTGACAAGGCTACACCAAAACTCACACTAACAATCAGGAAAACTAAATATTTTTTCATGTAACCTATCCTTTAATATCGTATTCTTTTATTTTACGATAAAGCGTACGTTCTGAAATACCTAATTCGCTGGCAGCATATTTCCTTTTGCCATTATGTTTTTCCAATGCCTTTTTAATTAGTTCTATTTCTTTATCTTCCAGCGATAGTGATTCTTCCACAAACTCTTCTGTATCTTCAATATGGCTTTTTTCAACTGAATTGATATGAATTTGACTTGCTGCCGTATCACTGGCAACAAGATTTACCTCATCGTCGTTATAAAGGCTTCGTATAATCCGCGCCTGATCGCCGGTAACCGTTGCCTCCTTATTTTGCATAAGGTCAAGCACCAGTTTTTTCAAATCAGTCATATCGCGCTTCATATCGAATAAAACCTTATACAAAATTTCCCTCTCATTGGAAAAATCGGGGTTGTCTATTTTCGACATTATAGCGGGCAAATTGCTTCTAATACCAGATGGAAGATACTTCCTTAAAGCATCTGCTGAAATATCGCGTTCCTTTTCAATAATTGATATCTGTTCTGTAATATTCTTTAGCTGGCGCACATTACCCGGCCACTGATAACTTACAAGCAATGCCTTTGCCTGATCGTTAAGAACTATAGGCGGCATTCGGTATTTTTCAGCAAAATCACGGGCAAACTTTCTGAATAACAAGTGAATATCATCGGAACGTTCGCGCAGTGGGCTAACATAAATAGGTACTGTATTGAGCCGATAGTAAAGGTCTTCCCTGAACTTACCTTCTTCTATGGCTTCCGGTACGTTTACGTTTGTAGCGGCAATAACCCGAACATTGGTTTTCAGTACTTTTGATGAACCTACTTTCATAAATTCACCTGTTTCGAGCACACGCAGCAACCTCACCTGTGTAGCCATTGGCAATTCACCAATTTCGTCAAGAAAAATCGTACCTCCGTCAGCTTCCTGAAAATAGCCCTTTCGATCAGCCAATGCACCTGTAAATGCGCCCTTTTCGTGTCCGAAAAGCTCCGAGTCAATAGTTCCTTCGGGTATAGCACCGCAGTTTACAGCAATGTATTTACCATGTTTGCGAATGGAAAACTGGTGAATAATTTGTGGAAATATTTCCTTTCCTGTACCGCTTTCTCCGGTAATTAAAACCGACAAATCGGTAGGCGCCACCTGTACTGCCACTTCAATGGCCCGGTTCAAAGTCGACGAATTTCCAATAATTTCAAACCTTTGTTTTATTCCCTGTAAATCCATAATATAGTCCAAAAAGAAACGCAAATTTACAATTTTTCATCCGCAAAGCACAGGTATCATACAATATTAACCTTTTTTATCAATCAACGTTACAATTAAAATAGCGGTATTTATTCCGGTTGTTATTAAAAATGTAGCAACACTTTAAGCTATATTTGCAGTATGAAGTTTATTTCAATTATACCGGCACGCTACGAATCCACAAGGTTTCCTGGCAAACCACTTGCATTGCTAAACAATAAGCCAATGATACAGTGGGTATACGAAAATGTAAAAAAAGCTGTAACGAATGTATGGGTGGCCACTGACGACTCCAGAATTGTAAAAGCTGTTGAATCGTTTGGCGGGAAAGCCATAGTAACATCTGCAAACCACCAAAGCGGAACCGACCGTTGTGCTGAAGCTGCGTATATATTATCCGAAAATTATGATTTTGATGTTGTTATAAATGTTCAGGGAGACGAACCTTTTATAAGGACAGAGCAAATTGAACTCTTAAAATCATGTTTTACAAAAAATGTAGATATAGCCACGCTGATAAAAAAAGTTGATTCGATTGAAGAATTATTCAATCCAAACCGACCCAAGGTAGTCATTGACAACCAGCAATATGCACTTTATTTTAGCCGCTGGGCAATTCCTTTTTGCCGCGAAAAAGAAAAAAGTGCGTGGCTACAAAACCAGGTTTATTGGACTCACATTGGCATGTATGCATATAAAACTGCAATATTGCAGGATATTACAAAGTTGCCAAAGGGTAAGCTGGAGAAGATAGAATCGCTGGAACAATTGAGATGGCTGGAAAACGGCTTTAAAATCAAAACTGCTGAAACCAACTACCAGAGTATAGGTATTGATACACCTGAGGACCTTGAAAATGCCAGAAAAACAAAACTGTTTTAAACGTTTAGATAAGCCTGACGGAAAACAATGTTAGCTAAAAAATTAATGGGCTTGCAGATTTTTAAATTTAACAAATGAATAAAACCAACAAAATAAAATAGAAGTCTTTTAAAAAAGGCATGTTATTTGTTACTTTTTTAATTAAGTTTGAAAACGGATGAAAAAAATTTTACTTTTCATATTATTTGTTGGTATCGGCTTAGCCGGGTTTACACAGGAAACTCAATGGCAATCAAGGAGCTTTACTTCTCAAAAAGACAAGTTAAAACAAATAAATAATACCAAAATCTATCCAAACCCTTGCAAAATTGACAAAGTAACGATAGCATCCCCGGATAATAATATTACTGAAATAACGATAACCAATATTGCCGGGAAAGAAGTTTTCAGAAAAAAATATTCGCTTTCTGAGAAAAAAGTTAAAGTAGGACTATCAGGCATTCCCAATGGCATTTATCTGGTAAGAATTTTAAGTAATGAAAGTAAGCCAATTGTAAAAAAATTAATCGTTTCCAAAAATTAATGTTTTATTCAAAAAATTCCGGCCAATTCTTTAATTTTAAAAACTAAAATCTTTTGTTTTGAAACCTTTCTTTGCCATTATTCTCTTTTTTTCAACACTCCCCATCTTTGCCCAACAAAAAATAATCGATGTTAGAAACTTAGCTGAAGGTACCATTGTTACTGTTAGTGGCATTGTGACCAATGGCAGTGAACTGGGTGTCATTCGATACCTGCAGGACAACACAGCCGGACTTGGAGTTTATGATAACAGTCTCGCTGACGTAAAAAGGGGTGATTCTATCACCGTTACGGGTAAAGTGAAATTTCACAAAAATCTTTTTGAGATTTCAGATGTTTCAGAATTAATCATCCATTCTTCCAATAACCAATTACCAGAACCAGCTACCATTAACATTAACGAAATTGGGGAATCCTACGAAGGGCAGCTGGTAAAATTAAATAACATAACCATTGATAATTCGTCAGGTGCTTTTTCAGAAAAAAGAAATTATACTTTTACTGACGGAGTAAACTCAGGGACGTTGAAAGTAAACATTTACTCACCACTCACAGGGCAGCCAATATCATCCAATGCAGTAAATTTAATTGCCATTTGCTCTCAATTTTCAAATACTCCTGGCGACATTCAGTCCGGCTACCAGTTGTTGCCACGTGATATGGACGATTTGATTTCTGATTATCCGGTAAACATCATTTCAGTGCCAACGGCTAAAAAAATAACCACCTCGGGCTTTACCATAAGCTGGAGAACAGATGTTGATGCAACACCAAAAATAATGTTTGGAACATCACCTGACCCCGAAAGCTGGATAAATTTTGCCGAAGGAAACCCTACTCCTGCCGGTGATGCTTTTAACCAGGAAGTAACAGTTACGGGTTTAGAGCCGGCTGCCATTGTTTACGCACAGTGCTTTTCAATATTTAATAATGATACTGCTTCTTTTGCAATGCAGGCATATGCAACTCAATCGCTCTCAACAGGAAAGATTAATGTTTTTTTTAATACACCTGCTGACACATCAGTTGCAACGGGTGCTCACGCAATGGATATCGGTACGCTGATGGAAGATACATTGATTGCATATATTAACAGAGCAGAGGAAACTATTGACTTTTGTATTTACAACATAAATAACAACGGAATTTCCAACGTTGCCAATGCACTAAATGCAGCTACTCAACGGGGAGTTCAAGTTCGCGTTATAACATGTGGGCATACAAACCATTTGGGAATAGATGACCTGTTACCCAGCATTCCGGTTTTGGAAAGGCCAGACATAAAAGATAGCGGAATAATGCATAATAAATTCGTAATTTTTGATGCATCATCGTCAGATCCGCATAAACCCTGGGTGTGGACAGGATCATTAAACCTGTCATACAACCAAGTAAATACCGATGCACAAAATATTCTTTTTATCCAGGACCAGGCTTTGGCAAAAACCTATGAAATAGAATTTGAGGAGATGTGGGGAAGCAATGGGTTTTCACCCAACGTAACATTAGCAAAATTCGGAGCAGACAAAACAGACAATACACCTCATCTTTTATTGATAGATACTACTTATATTGAATGCTATTTCAGCCCAAGCGATGGCACCAATAAAAAAATAATGGATGCACTAAACTCGGCAAACAACGATTTAAGTGTTGAAACTATGCTGATAACCAGAACTGACCTGGCTATGGCAATAGCAGAAGCACAACAAAGAGGAGTTGAAGTTGAAGTTATCACCAATTATTTCCAAAATAACTCGGCAACGGTAAACGATCTGCTACATAGCTCTTTGCCACAGCGAAAATTTGTCGACGATGAACAAACCCCCGGCCTTATGCACAACAAATTCGCAATTATAGATGCTAATTTTACCGTATCTGACCCACAAGTAGTAACTGGCAGTCATAACTGGAGCAAATCTGCCAACACTACTAACGACGAAAACACATTGATCATCCATAATGCTGAAATAGCTAATCTCTATTTTCAACAATTTGCACAACGCTTTAAAACAAATGGCGGAGACTTTTATGTTTTTGCTGAAAGCCTGCCGGTGTTCGATATCAAAGTTTATCCCAACCCAACAAATGGACTGCTATCGATTAGTGGCAGTGGTAGTGGTAGAATACAGAATATCAGTTTATTTTCGGGGAACGGCATCCTGCTTTATCAGTTCGGTGATATTGTTTCCGGAACGAAAAATATCAATTTACAGTATTTACCTGCCGGGCTTTATATTTTAAAAGCAGAAAACGAAAACGGCAAAACCACTACCTTCAAAATCGTTAAAAAGTAGCCGACACATTAAAATTTGTATTAAAAACTATTTGATGTAATGCGACCGAATGAATGTCAAGTTGCAATTGCTATTAATCCAATTTTAGCACGGCAAGAAATGCTTTTTGCGGAACCTCCACATTGCCCACTCTTTTCATGCGTTTTTTACCTTTTTTCTGTTTTTCGAGAAGTTTGCGTTTACGCGTAATATCGCCGCCATAACATTTTGCCGTAACATCTTTGCGAACTGCTTTTATTGTTTCTCTGGCAATTATTTTAGCGCCAATTGCCGCCTGAATGGCAATATCGAACTGCTGACGGGGTATCAGCTCTTTAAGTTTCTCACACATTTTTCTTCCAAACGGGTAAGCATTGTCAAAATGTATCAGGGTTGACAGCGCATCCACCATTTCGCCATTAAGGAGAATATCGAGCCTTACAAGCTTTGCAGGTTGAAAACCACTTAAATGATAATCGAACGAGGCATATCCTTTTGATATACTTTTCAGCTTATCATAAAAATCGAAAACAATCTCTCCCAACGGAAGCTCAAATATCAACTCGGCACGGTCGGTAGTCAGGTAACTTTGGTTCAGCAGTGTTCCACGTTTGTCAAGGCACAGGTTCATTACCGGCCCGATAAATTCCGAAGCAGTAATAATATTGGCTTTAATGTAGGGTTCATCTATTTCGGTAATAGTGGAAGCCGGGGGCATCCCCGACGGATTATAAACACTTTCAGTAGATCCATTGGTGAGGCGTACGAGATAGGAAACGTTGGGTACTGTGGTTATCACATTCATATCGAACTCGCGTTCCAGCCGCTCCTGAATAATTTCCATATGCAAAAGGCCGAGAAAACCACAGCGAAATCCAAAACCCAGCGCCACAGATGATTCCGGCTCGAAAGTCAGCGAAGCATCATTCAGCTGAAGCTTGTCCATGGCATTTCTCAGGTCTTCATAATCATCAGCGTCAATTGGATAAACACCGGCAAAAACCATAGGCTTTACTTCTTCGAAACCGGCTATGGCCTTTTCACATGGCCTTTTCACATGGGTTATGGTATCGCCCACTTTTACCTCGCGTGCCATTTTTATACCCGAAATGATATAACCCACATCACCGGTGCTCAATGTCTTTCGCGACGATAATCCAAGTTTCAATACGCCAATCTCGTCGGCATTATACTCCTTGCCTGTAGCCACAAATTTTACATGGTCTTTAGAGCCAATAGTTCCGTTTACAATTTTAAAGTAAGCGATAATGCCACGGAAAGAGTTAAACACCGAATCGAAGATCAATGCCTGCAATGGTGCATCAGGATCGCCTTTAGGTGGAGGTACCTTATTAATTATTCTTTCCAGTATCGTATCTACACCCATTCCTGTTTTACCGCTTGCATAGATAATGTCCTCATGGTCGCAACCTATTAAATCAATAATCTGGTCTTCAACCACTTCCGGCATTGCATTGTCGAGATCCATTTTATTCAACACCGGAATAATTTCAAGGTCGTGCTCCAGTGCAAGATAAAGGTTAGAAATGGTTTGCGCCTGTATTCCCTGGGTAGCATCAATAATCAACAACGCTCCTTCGCAGGCAGCAATAGACCGCGATACTTCATAAGAAAAATCAACATGGCCGGGGGTATCGATCAAATTCAATTTGTATTCGGTTCCATCGTGCAGAAAGTTCATTTGAATGGCATGGCTCTTAATGGTAATACCCCTCTCCTGCTCTAACTCCATATTATCGAGCACCTGATCGTGCATATCGCGTTCGCCAACGGTTTTAGTATATTCCAATAACCGGTCGGCAAGGGTACTTTTCCCATGGTCGATATGGGCTATTATGCAAAAATTACGAATATCCTTCATTTATTTTTTCCTGATTGTACCATGATCTTCACACTTTATCTCTAATGCCTCGCAAAGATATGTTTTTTTTGAATTATCTTTTTTAGGGATATCACAACCATATTTTTACTGAAAACACCTGGCTTTATCATTTTTGGCACAGTTATTGTATGTTTATTTATCATGCAAACATAGATACTTCACAGCAACATGCTGTTTTTTTTCATAAGTTTGGTTTAGTTAGGTTTAAGTTTTAATCCCGGGGTGTTGACCCCGGGATTTCTCTTTTTATTTTATATTTTTACAGCAGTACGTTATTTAACTTAAACGAGTTTATTATGAAATTCCTCAACCTTCTAACTATTTTTATCCTGCTGTTTAACCTGCAGATATATTCACAAACTGTTTCCGTAAAAAAATCGCCTGTTTTAGTTGAAACGGCACCCCGGGATGTCGGTATCTCTCCGCAAAGGCTGAGCCGCATAGAAAAAATGTGCAATGAAGAAATTGAGAAAGGGAACCTTCCCGGCATTGTAACACTGGTAGCCCGCAACGGAAAAATCGTTTTATGGAAAGCCTTCGGAATGGCTGAAAATGATAAAAACCGCACGATGAAACGCGACGCAATTTTTCGCATAGCATCACAAACCAAAGCTATTACTTCAACAGCTGTGATGATGTTATGGGAAGAAGGCAAATTTAAACTTGACGACCCTATTTCGAAATATATACCTGAATTTAAAGATGTTAAGGTTTTAAAAACATTTCGCTACAACGATACCACGTGGACTGGAGAAGCCCCTTCGAGGCCTATTACCATACGGCACTTGTTGTCGCACACTTCCGGGATTGGCTATGGCATAATTGATAATGACGAACGTTTTAGAATGATTTATAACAAAGCCGGAATAGTTGACGCTTTCACCACAGAAAATGTATCGCTGGCCGAGAATATAAAGAACCTCGCGAAAATGCCGCTTCATCACGACCCCGGTGCTGATTTTACCTACAGCGAAGGATTGGACGTGCTTGGTTATTTTATTGAAATTATTTCGGGAATGCCTTTTGATAAATACCTACAGACCCATATTTTTGATCCATTGGGAATGGATGACACCCATTTTTATCTTCCTGACAACAAAGCCGACAGGCTGGTTGCCGTTCAGTATAAAAAAGACGGAGTTTGGAAAAAATACCCTGCCACTTTTTACGATCCCGATTACCCAATCAAGGGGGCAAAGTCTTATTTTGCGGGAGGCGCAGGGCTTTCAAGTACAGCAAAAGACTATGCTGTTTTCCTGCAAATGTACCTTAATGGCGGCGAATACAATGGCATCAGGTTGTTAAGCCGAAAAACAGTAGATGTAATCTTGAGCAATCAAATTGGAGATATCTGGGGCGACAATTCCGATTCGAAATTCGGCCTTGCATTTTCACTACTCACCGAAAAAGGGCAAAACAAGGGAGGAGTTGGCAGTGAGGGCACATTTGACTGGGGAGGATATTTCAATACCCAATATTTTGCCGACCCACAGGAAAAAATAATTGGTATTATCATGAAGCAAACCCAAGGACCAGTAAATGATGTTACCAACTGGAAATTCAGGCAGCTTGTTTTTCAAGCCATTGACGACTAGCAA
>PDWI01000129.1_pt1 | contig 131411 bp, 109 predicted proteins | sample 1430891 | NCBI WGS metagenome assembly PDWI01 (sample SAMN01162508, study PRJNA174530) | Oral metagenome, whole genome shotgun sequencing project. | biome: Marine environment; feature: Marine mammal; material: Swab sample of the gingival sulcus; isolation source: swab sample of gingival sulcus...
TCTGCGGTTCGGCGACGTGGTCTGCGCCGGGTGTATTGGCTGTCGCTGGTGCTGCCGCGGACGCTGCATCAAGCATGTGCACATTCCCTGTGATTGAGCCTGACAGCTAGTATATATCAACAGTACGATTCATATCCACAGCCTTCGGGCAGCGAGGCAAGGCCATCTCACCCTCGTCCGGCAGTTCTTCGAGGAATCCATCATGGCCATGCCACTCGCGGTGGTTCGTCACGCCATACTGAGCGCGTGGCGGACGCTCAAGAGCAAGCGCGGCAGCATCAGGCGTCTGCGGCACCGAGCCAGCCGGGAACCGGCGTTCCTGCACACGGCTCTCGCGGCGACGATCTGGATGAGGTGGCCCTGCCACTCGTCACGGGTGAACACACAAGCGATGAAAATCGGAGTATACTCCCGCGTTCAACGGCAGGCGCGTAGCTCAGTTGGTTAGAGCATCACCTTGACATGGTGGGGGTCGTTGGTTCGAATCCAATCGCGCCTACCACTTCCCTCTCCCTCAGCTCGTGGCTGTTCGCGGGTGGCAACCCGTCAACCAGTGGGCCTCGGTGGGCACCGATGGGTCACCCGACACGCCCCCCGCGGAGTGGCCGCAGGCTTCCATGGCATGGTGCCTTCGTGACCACAGAACGCGACCTCTCATCGCCAGCTGCAACCGCCGCCGAATCCGGAAGCGCCCTGCCGCTGTCAACCGTGACAGCCCTTTCGCCCCTCGACGGCCGCTACGCGAGCAAGACCGAACAACTTCGCCAGTACTTCAGCGAGTTCGCGCTGATTCGCGAACGCATTCGTGTCGAAGTGCGCTGGTTCCTTGCCCTCGGCGACGAGCCCGGCATTCCCGAGCTGCCGCCTGCCGGCGACGCCGACCGCAAGGCACTCATTGCGCTGGCTGACGACCTCACGCCTGCACAGGCCGAGCGCGTCAAGGCCATCGAGTCGCGCACCAACCATGACGTCAAGGCGGTCGAGTATTTCATCAAGGAGGCGCTGCCCGAATGGCCCGCGCTCGATGCCGGGCGCGAATTCGTGCACTTCGCCTGCACCTCCGAAGACATCAACAACCTTGCCTGGAACTCGCTGCTTGCAAGGTATCGGAACGACGTACTGCTGCCGGGTGTGGACGCGCTCACGGCAACACTCGCGAACTTCGCACACGAGCATGCTGCGCGCCCGATGCTCTATCGCACCCATGGCCAGACCGCAAGCCCGGGCACGGTAGGCAAGGAGTTCGCGAACGTCGTGCATCGGCTTCGGCGCCAGCGCGAGCAACTCGCGGCAGTGGAACTGCTCGGCAAGATCAACGGTGCGGTCGGCAACTACAACGCCCATGCGGTGGCCTGCCCGGACATCGACTGGCCCGCCTTCTCGCAGCGCTTCGTCGAATCGCTCGGGCTCGTGTGGAACCCCTACACCACGCAGATCGAACCGCACGACTGCATCGCCGAACTCTTCGACGCGGTGCAGCGCCTCGACACCATCCTGATCGACTTCTGCCGCGATGCCTGGGGCTACATCTCGCTCGGCTATCTCACCCAGAAACCGGTCGCCGGAGAAACCGGTTCCTCGACCATGCCGCACAAGGTCAACCCGATCGATTTCGAGAACGCCGAAGGCAACCTCGGGCTCGCCAACGCCGTGTTCGAACACCTCGCGAGAAAGCTCCCTGTCTCGCGCTGGCAACGGGATCTCACCGATTCCACCGTGCTCCGCAACCTTGGCGTCGGTGCAGGCTACCTTGCCATCGCCCTCGCCTCGCTGCACAAGGGACTCGGCAAGATCGCCGTCGGCAATGCCGCGCTCGACGCTGACCTCGACGCCGCCTGGGAGGTGCTGGCCGAGCCCGTGCAGACGGTGATGCGCCGACGCGGTATCGATGGCGCCTACGAGAAGCTGAAGGATCTCACCCGCGGACAGGCCATCGACGAAACCAGCCTGAAGCGCTTTGTCGAGAGTCTCGACATACCGGCCGACGACAAGGCCCGCCTGCTGGCACTGACGCCAGCGGCTTACATCGGGCTGGCAGAGCGACTCGCGAAAGCCATCTGAACCCCGGCGCACCGGCCTGAACTCGCCGAAACACCGGAACTGAGGGCTGCGGGGCTGCGGGGCTGCGGGGCTGCGGGGCTGCGGGGCTGCGTCCAGCGTACAATGCGGACGATGAAGCCGCCAAGCACCATTTCCTGGCCTGCAGGCCTCGACGCAACACAATTCCTCGAACGATACTGGCAACAGGCGCCGCTTCTGCTTGCCGGTGCCTTCCCGGGCTTCGACAGCCCCATCGACAAGCACGAACTCGCCGGGCTTGCGCTCGACGCCGACGAAGCGGCGCGCCTGATTCTCCACGACCCGGAACGCGACACCCGTACCGTCGAAACCGGCCCTTTCGACGAGGCTCGCTTCAGGTCACTCGAACCAAGCGACTGGTCGCTGCTTGTCACCGATGTCGAAAAGCTGCTGCCCGAACTCGACGCATGGCTCACCCCCTTTCGCTTCCTGCCCGCATGGCGTATTGACGATCTCATGATCAGTCACGCACCCGACGGTGCCTCGGTAGGTGCCCACGTGGACGAGTACGACGTGTTTCTGTTGCAGGCAACGGGACAGCGTCTGTGGCAATGGGGTGGTGAGCTGGTGTCCGAAGCAGGAGCAGACAGCGAACTCGAGCGAGTCCTCAGCTACCGCCCCGCCCACGAGCATCTTCTCAGACCCGGCGACATGCTTTACCTGCCGCCCGGCGCGCCCCATCACGGTCTTGCGGTCGGCGACGACTGCACCACCTGGTCGATCGGCTTCCGCGCGCCGACCCGGGGTGAAATGGTCAGCCAGTTGGTCGACCACCTGGCGGACGAACTCGACGATGAACGCTATCGCGACCCGCGCGAACTGCTGCCGCTCGAGCGTGGACGGATCGACGCCGACAGCCTTGCCGCCCTCAGGCGCTGGTGGTTGTCGACGGCAGACGATGACGCGCAATTTGCCCGCGCCATCGGCCGGTGGCTCAGTGACACGAGTGCGCACTCGGTTCCGTACCTCAGGCGCCTGTGGATGCCGCACCCGAGCGATGACACGCGCGCCTGGCTGTTCGTCGACGGCGAATGCCATGACTGCCGCCGAACTTTCGCGATGACACTCTGCGAATGCGAGATCGGCGATCTGACCGCACTCCTCGGGAACTCAACGCTGCAACCCGCCGAGCAGGCAATCGTCGAAGACATCCTCGACCAGCTGGAGCCTTGGGGGTGAAACACGATCCTCAAAGGCAACGTTCGGGATAATTTTCTCAAAATTCGGGCGTTTCGGGTTGTCAATGACACGTAATCTCAACGAGGTCGCCCATTTTTTCCCGATAACTGATGATTCATTCGCGAATGTAGATCGTTCACCATGCGACTCGTGGTATGTTCGCACAAGGGTGGTGCAAGGGCATGCACGAAGGCAGCGCCTGCAGCCAGCAGCAGACGCACGCCGAAGCCTGACGCGAACACCAGGTGCCCGAGATAACTCTGACCAACCTTCTGCGGGTGCTCGCGAAAGGCAAGACAGAACTTCATTGCTGCGGAAGGATCGTTTCTTTCGGAATTCGAGGTATCTGGATTGTCTGACATGCAAACATCATCCTTGGCCTGTAACGCTGTACATGTTACCCATGACAAGGCGGTTTTACTGTTCATATTTCACGCAATGTACCCGATATTTCAAGAATAATTCCCGAACATGGCCAGCAAGATAGACGAACTGGATCGCAAGATACTTCGCCGCCTGCAGGCTGATGCAAGCCCCAGCGTCGAGCAGCTTGCAGCGAGCGTGAAGCTGTCGCGAAACGCCTGCTGGCGACGCATCAAGGCGCTCGAGGCAGATGGCATCATCCGGCGCCGAGTGGCGCTGCTGAACGCCGAAGCCCTCTCGCTGGGCCTGACCGCGCTGGTATTGATCCGCACGCGGGAGCACGATGAAGAGTGGTTGTCGCTCTTCCGCGAAATCGTTCGCGACACACCCGACATCGTCGGGGCCTATCGTATGAGTGGTGACCTCGACTACCTCCTGCGCGTGCAGGTCGGCAGCGTGGCCGATTACGACCGCTTCTACCAGCGCCTCATAGGACGCATCTCGATCGCCGACATCTCGGCGAGCTTCGTGATGGAAGAACTGAAGGAAACGACCGAGCTGCCTGTCTGAGCAGCGTGGTCCGGGCAGCGTGCGAAAAACCTGACAGACCAGAACAGGACGCATCTCGCCATTCAGGCCTGATCCTTGCCTGCTGGCCTGAGGCGCAGGGCCTTTTCCACGCTTGCCACGTCATCGGGGTGATCCACGCCGGCAGGTGCCGCTGCGGCAATTTCGCCGACGTGAATGCGATAGCCATGGCAGAGAACACGTAGCTGCTCGAGTTGCTCGAGCGATTCGAGTTCGGTGGCGGTGAGCGAACGATACACCTCGAGAAATCGGCGCCGATAGGCATAGATGCCGAGATGGATGCGCGCATGAGCAAGAATCGCCGTCGTGTCATCGTCCTGCCGGTCGCGAACGAAGGGAATGGGCGAACGACTGAAATACAATGCCAGCCCCCTGCTGTCGGTCACCACCTTGACCCGGTTCGGGTTCCGGTAATCCTCCATCGATGCAACGGGCACCGAGAGCGTTGCCATCTGCGCCTCTGCATGGGCGGCAAGGTTGGCGGCAAGCTGATCGAGATGGGCAGGCTCCGTCATTGGCTCGTCTCCCTGCAGCCCCACGATGAGCCGTGAGCCTTCCCAGCCTCTGGCATCAGCCACCTCGGCAATGCGATCGGTGCCACTGGGGTGCGAGGCAGCGGTCATCTGGACATCCACGTCTTCGGCCTTGCACCGTGCCGCGATGCGCTCGTCGTCGGTTGCCACCACGATATCCTCCGCACCGCTCTCGCGCGCGCGATCCACCACGTGGAGCAGCAGTTCGCGTCCGGCCAGTTTGAACAGGGGCTTTCCCGGAAAGCGGCTCGAACCGTAGCGGGCGGGAATGACGATGCTGTAGCTTGGGGTCATGGCTGTATTTTCGTTGAGGCTGACGGTTTTGCAGGTAACGCAAGCGCGTGCAGCAGATCTTCGCGAAGACGCAACAACCCTGCCGAGGCGACCAGCGTCACGGGTACTTCGAGAATACGCTCGCGAAGCGCCTTGTCCAGGTCAAGCGCGTGGAGCTTGACGGCATCCTTCGAGGTCACGAGAATCGGTCGCGTGTCGTCCGTCGGCAGATCCGCGGGCGTGTAACCGTGATGATCGGGAAAGGGATGCCGGATGACGGTCAGGCCCTGTGACTCCAGCGCCGTGAAGAAACGTTCGGGATCACCGATGCCCGCCAGCGCATGGACGGGTTCCGCATGCGCCGCAAGGCCGAGTTGCCGAAGATTGCCGGTTTCCAGCGCGAAGGCCGCGATCGGCCCCGCTCGGTTTCGCAACGAAGCGATGCTCGGATGCAGTGACGCCGCCGGATCCGACAGGGCATCGGGGGGCAACTGAACCACGACACGGGGAAAATCGGCAAGCCTCGATGCCGGTTCCCGCAGCGGACCTGCCGGCAGACAGAAGCCGTTGCCGAAACCTCGTACCCCATCGACCACGAGCAACTCGATATCGCGAGCCATGGCGTAGTGCTGCAGGCCGTCGTCGGCGACGATCACATCGACCTCGCCCGATTCGGCCAGCGCCGCAACCGCAAGCGCCCGTCGGCGACAGATTGCCATCGGCGCACCGGTGGCGCGCGCCAGCATCAGCGGCTCATCGCCAACCTGCATCACCTCACTGTCCGGCGTGACACGAAGGCAACTGCTCGCATCGGCCGACCTGGCGTGTTCACCCCCATGGCCCCGGCTGACGATGCCGGGCGACCAGCCTGCCGCCTGCAACTCGCCGACCAGCCACGCCGTCAGTGGCGTCTTGCCGGTACCGCCGACGCTGATGTTGCCGACGACGATGACGGGAGGCGAAGCAAGGCCACGGCCCGTCATGGTTGGATCAGCGTCGTGCTTCAATCCAGGTCGACGCGGACCCGGTTCACGCGGACCCGGTTCACGCGGGCCTGGTTCACGCAAGCCTGGTTGACGCCGATTCGCCCGGTTCGGGTTCCGAGCACTGTGGCGCCGATACCAGGCGCGCCGCAAGCCCACCAGCAACACATACACGAGCGACACCGGCCACAGCAGCCATGCCAGCCAGGTGCGTCGCTGCCAGTGTTGGCCCGGAAAGCTCATCGGCAGGGACAATCCGAGGGACGATCCGCGCGGGTGCTCGTCATCCGCCGAACTGGAGCTGATGCAGCCGGAAGTAATGCTCACCCCTGGCGATGAGTTCGGCGTGCGTGCCGCTTTCGACGATGCGACCACGATCGAGCACGACGATGCGATCGGCCGCTTCGATGGTCGACAGGCGGTGAGCGATGACGAGCGTGGTGCGCCCTTCCATGAGTGTCTCGAGCCCCTGCTGAACCTTGCGCTCCGACTCGGTATCGAGCGCCGAGGTTGCCTCGTCGAGGATCAACAATGGCGCGTTCTTCAGCAGCGCACGCGCGATCGCCACCCGCTGCCGCTGTCCGCCCGAGAGCATGACGCCGTTTTCACCCACCATGGTGTCGTAGCCATCGGGCAGTTTCACGATGAAATCGTGCGCATGGGCTGCGCGACAGGCCGCTTCGAGGGTTTCCTGATCGACGCCTTCGCTGCCGTAGGCAATGTTCCCGGCGATGGTGTCATTGAAGAGCATGACATTCTGACTGACGAGTGCGATGCGCGAGCGCAGCGAGCGCAGGGTGTAGTCGTGAATGTCATGACCGTTGATGCGCAGTTCTCCCTCGTCGAACTCGTAGAGCCTTGGCAGAAGGCTCGCCAGCGAGGTCTTGCCGCTGCCCGACTCGCCCACGAAGGCGACGGTTTCGCCGGCTCTGATCTCGAGCGAGATGCCGTTCAGCACCGCCGGTTTCCCGGTGTCGTAGTGCATGTGCACCTTGTCGTATTCGATCGAACGAATGTCTGCATCGAGTTCCTGCGTGCCCGTGTCGCGTTCGCTCTCGAGGTCAATGATGGCGAACAGGCTTTCGCCGGCGGCGATGCCACGCTGGATCTGACTGTTGAGATTGGTCAGGCGTTTCAGTGGCTGGAACAGCAGCAACATTGCAGTGATGAACGACATGAAGGTACCGACCGAAATGCGCTCGACGATGGCACCGCTCGACGCCACGTAGACGATGGCCGCGAGCACGAGCGCCACCAGCAACTGGATGACGGGATCGTAGAGCGCGCGGACGACGGTCTCACGCATGTTGTGGTTGCGGTTCACCTCGTTGACCTTTTCGAAGTTCGCGCTTTCCTTGTACTGACCGCCGAAGATCTTGATCACGCGCGCGCCTTCGATCGCCTCCTGAATCACGTGACTGACATCACCCATCGAGCCCTGGATGTTGCGGCTGATGCTGCGGAACTGACGCGAGATGCGCGCGACGATCACACCGATGAGCGGACCGATGACGAGGAAGCCGAGCGAGAGTTCCCAGCTCTGCCAGAACATCAGGATCAGCAGACCCGTTGCACTGAGGGTGTCACGCACCAGTACCGTCAGGGAGGAACTTGCTGCCTGCGCCACCATCTGCGAATTGAAGGTGATGCGCGAGATGAGCTCACCCGAGGAGGCACGATCGTAGAAGGAGGTCGGCAGACTCAGGTACTTGTCGAAGACCTCGCCGCGCAGTTCCTTGATCACGCGCCAGCCGATCCAGGAAATGTAGTAGGTCGACAGAAAGCCGGCCACACCGCGAACCAGGAAGATACCGATGATGGCAAGCGGCACGAGGTGGATGGCGGCGCCGTCCTGTTCGACGAAGCTGCCGTCGAGCATCGGCTTCATGAGCCAGGCGAAGGCGGTTTCGGTCAGCGCATAGATCACCATGCCGAGCACGGCGAGAGCAAACTCGAGCCGATACGGCCTGACGTAACCCAGAAGCCGCTTGTAGGTGTCGAGTCCGGATGTCATGGAGTGACTGAGCGTAGTACGGAAAAGAGGCCTCGGCAGACGGGATAGGAAGATGCCGATCTGCCGAGGCCTGCGATCGTCAGCGGAATGACACGGAACCTGCCGAAACGACAGGCATGAACCGCCGTGACCGACTCTCGATTACTGGCCGGTATCGCGCGAGGCAGCAATCGAGATCCGGCTGATTCCGAGTTGCCCCGCCGCATCAAGCGCACGGACGAAGGCCTGGTGCGGTGCCTGTGCATCGGCACGAATCGCCAGCGGGATGTCGCGGCGCCCACCGGTCATCTTGTGGATGGCGGTCTGCAGGGACGCGGCATCGTGCTGCACGAGTTCCTGGTCGTTGACATAGAAGCGTCCGGCGGCGTTGATCGTGATCTCGACGTGCTGCGCCTCGGTGACCGGCGCATCCGACGCCGCTTTCGGCAGTTGCAGTGACAACTCGGTTTCCTTCTGGAAAGTGGTGGACACCATGAAGAAGATCAGCAGCAGGAACACCACGTCGATGAGCGGCGTGAGGTTGAGTTCGAGCTCCTCGGCCGGATCGCGTCGAAACTTCATGCCGCCGCCACCCGCGCTGCCTCATCTCTGCCCGAGGCGGCATTGCCACCGGCAGACTGCTGCGTCTTGCGTTTCTGGATGACTTCGATGAGCTTGATCGATTCCTTCTCCATCTCCACCACCAGCGCTTCGACGCGAGCGCGGAAGTAACGATGGAACATGAGCGAGGGGATCGCCACCATGAGACCGCCCGCGGTGGTGATGAGCGCCTGCGAGATGCCGCCAGCGAGCTGCGACGGATTGCCGACACCCACCGAGGTGATGTTGGTGAAGACGCTGATCATGCCGATGACCGTGCCGAGAAGGCCAAGCAACGGCGTGATTGCCGCGATGGTGCCGAGCGCGTTCAGGTACTTGCCGAGCTCGTGCGCCACATGCCCACCGGTTTCCTCGATGGCTTCCTTCATGCCCTCGCGCGATGCACCACGGTTCAGCAGCCCCGCGGCGAGCACCTGCCCGAGCGGCGAGCCGTCACGAATCTCGCGCACCTTCTCTTCGGTGAGTTGACGCGTGCTGGCCTGACGCCAGACATCGGCAACGAGATTGTCCGGCACCACCTTGCTGTCTCTCAAGGTGATGAACCGCTCGATCACGATGGCCAGCGAAATGATCGAACAGAGAATGATCGGCAGCATCAACCAGCCACCGGCGGTAACGATTTCCCACACCTTGAATACCCTTCTCGTGCCAACGCCCAGAGACGCCACACGCCTTGATACCTGTGAAACCGCCGCTGACACTCGGGTTCGAAAAGCCCGTGCCAGAACCGACGATGCGAATGCCACCAACTCGATGGCGAAACACGAAGGCCGGAAGCGTCGAAGTCGAATACCAGCGTCCCGACCTGACCCGTGGTCCATGACGACGTACCCAGCCTGTCATAGCGTAATTGTACGGCAGCGTGAGGGAAACCATATGCATTGAACCTGCCAGCCGTGTAAACAATGTGCCGCGGCACGAGACTTTCGACGAACGCCGGGCTCGAAGAGCTGCTGCTGCCGTGATGCGGCGCGAGCAGTACGTCCACCGGAAACGTGCCCAGTAGCGCCGTCAGCGCGCTTTCCGCACGGGATTCGATATCTCCGGGCAGCAGAATGCGTGTTGCACCCCACCAGATCAGCAGTACACAGGAACTGTCGTTCTCGGAGCCGCGGTATCCCGCAGGTGGATGAAGAAAGGCCATTTGCGGCGCCGCGCCGCTTGTGTGTCGATTCATTGACGCATCGAACCTCCCTGCCTGATGCGGGATTCGTTCGCCGGCAACACAGGGCTGAACTCGCTCGTCGTCGAAGGAGACACCATCCAGCTCGCCACCGGCGTATACCCGCATGCGGGGGAATCGCTCGCGGAGACCCGCGGCACCGGCCGCATGATCGCTGTCGGGATGGGAAACGACGAGCGTATCGATCCTGCGACGGCCGATGGCGTGAAGGTACGGCAGCACCACCGCATCGGCAAGGGTCCGATCTGCCGAAAGCCGATTTCCGGTGTCGTAGAGCAGCGTGTAACCCGGCATGGTCAGTAGCACCGCCGTGCCCTGCCCGACGTCAAGCACATGCAGCCGCGCGTCCGCATCGCGCGGCGAGAGGTTGAACAGCAGCACCGGCAGCATCAGTGGCAGCGCGAGATACCGCCCGCTCAGACCACGCGGCTGCAACAGCAGCAGCGTGCCCGACATCGCAAGTGCAAAGGCCACGAACGATGGCACGGTCAAGGTACCTGAAGCGGCCGGCAGTTCGAGAATCCACCGGAGTACCTCGAACAGCAGCTCGAGAAGATACCCCGCCGGACGCAGTACCAGCGCAGCCAGGCTCGGCCACAATGGCGCGAGCAGCGCGCCGATCAGGCTCAGGGGAAGAATCAGCAACGCCACCAGAGGGATGGCAATGGCATTGGCGAGAGCCGACAGCCAGGCTGCCTGCTGAAACAGCAATGCCGTGACCGGCAGCAGCAACACCGAAAGCCACGCATGTGTGCGCAGACCCGCCCATATACGCGCAAGGAACGAGCCTGCTCCCATGCCGCGTTTCCGATCACGTTTCTGGCCGTGACCCTGAACGCGACCTTGACTGCCGCCCTGATGCAGGATGATCAGCAAGGCCACCGTGCCGAAAGACAGTGCATAACCGAACGACAGCACACCGAGTGGTTGCAGTGCCGTGACGATGACGAGCGCCAGCGACCAGGCACACCAGCTGTCGCTCTTGCGTCGGCGCGAGAGCAGAAGCTGCACGACCAGCAGCATGAGCAACGCGCGCTGTGTCGACAGCGACCAGCCGGCGAGCGCACAGTAGACACCAGCGGCAAGCAGTGGCAGCAAACCGAGCAGTACTCGTCCACGGCGTGGCAGCACTTTCCCGACGAAACGCACCAGCAACAGCATCCAGGCGTAGACCATGCCCACGTGCAGCCCCGAGATGGCGAGCAGGTGAGAGGTGCCCGTAGCCTCGAGCGTGTCGCGCCAGGCAGACGAAATCGCGGCGCGATGCCCGATGGCAAGCGCGGTCACGAGCGCAGCAGTCTCCGTCGGCAGCACCGCACCGATCCGTTCGTGCACGGCTGAGCGATAGCGTGCCAGCCACCGCCCTCGGCTCGTTGACAAGCGCACGGCGGCAGGTTCGGCACGCAGGTGCCCGACGGCATCGAGGTCCGTGGCGAGGGCGTGGCGTGCGCCGTCGAAACTGCCACGGTTGCGAAATCCGCCAGGGGGCTTCAGTCTGAGCGTGACACGCCAGCGCTCTCCGTCCTGAAAGGCGACTGTGGCATCTCGGCTCGAGAGCCGTATGCGTTTCGGAAAGCCCTTTCCGGGCACCACACCCGGTCGGCAACTCAGGCAAACGAGCACACGGGCTTCGAAGCGCTGACGGTCATCGTATCGCTCCGGCAACGAGTCGACGCGGATGACAAGGGTGACATCGGTATTGACGAATTCGGGTGACAGCGCTCGATCCAGCCTGGCGGAAAGCGCAAGCGCCAGGAAAAGATTCCCGGCAAGGAAGGCCGCAAATGCGCTGCCGACGAGCCCGGCATGGCGGACGAAAACCTGCCCGACGGGTGAACCACGGCAGATTGAGACACCGCGCGAGCAAAGAACCAGCCCGCACGCAACGAGGCTCAGGACACCGGCCAGTATCCATGGCGCAGGCATCGCAGTTGCCGTGAGCGGCAGCGCGACGCCGCCGACAAAGGCCAGTGCAGTGAATGTCCGTGGCTGCAAACTCGATCCCTGAGTTTGCGCGCCGGATCAGCTGAAGATCAGCTGGATCCGGTGCGCTTGAGCGTCATGACAACGCCTCGTGAGGGATAGGGCTGTGACCCGGCCTCGCCGGACCAGCACCCTTCGCTCATGATGCGATCTTCCGGTACCCCGGCGTACATGAGTGCTTCCTTGACGCGTTCACCACGATCAATCGCCAGCGTCTCGTTCTCGACACCCTCACCCGTTATGCCATTGGAGCAGCCGACCACGTGGATCAGATCGGTGGCATCGACGAAGCGCTTGGCAAAGTTGTTGACAAGGTAACGATTGGCGCTGCCGAGCTGTGCCGAATCGTTCGGGAACACGATGATCTGTTCTTCGACGTTGTCGTAGGACACGAAAGTTTCGGCGAATATCGACTGATCCTTACCGGCAAGGTTGTTGAACTGACTGTCGGCATCCCCGGCGTTCCCCAGAGACGACGTCAGCGGTGCAACCACGTCCGTCATCGGTTTGTCCGATGCGTCACCGTCACCGCCGGCAGCGGCAAGCGCATTGTCATCGTCGGCACCTGTGCTTGCTGCGGGGTTTTCTGCCTTGGCTTCAGCGGCCATCGTTGCCTTGCTGCCCCTTGCAGCGGTATCACGAGTGGCACTGGCAGGGCTGCCTTTGGTGCTCGCGATCGAGTTGGCAGCATTGGCAGCCTCGGTTCCATTGCCGGAAGCGGTGGCCTTGTCGACTTCGGATTCGCCCGAGGCGGTGTCTGCATCTACCGTAACCACCTCGCCGGCAGCGCCACCGATGTCGGCAGTGGCAGTGACGCCCTCTGTGGTTGCGGCCGCCGGCGCTACGGCGAGGTCATCGCCGTTCACTTTCGGGGCTTCGGCCCTGGTCGCCTGCACCGTGGTTGCCGCCGCCTGCGTGCCCAGCTGGGCGCCTGCGCCCGAGGCTTCGCCAGCAGCTGCCTGTGCCTGCGCCATGGTTGCCTCTGCTTCAGCGCCCTGCTGAGCGCCCGGAGCTTCACCAGCCACCTGTACCGGCTTTTCCCAGATGCTGTCATCGACTTCGATGGCCGTGGCGCGTACGCCCTTGGCGAACATGCTGCCCGCCGGTTTGATCTGACCGAATTCGTCGAAACTGTAGCGACGCCTGAGGCTGACGGGCCCCACGGCAACGACGTAGACAGCAAGCTCGTTGTTGTTGGCGCCGGCAGCTTCGGTGCGATAGGTCTCGAGCGTGTAGGCAGCCTCGCCGCTGTTCGAATCCAACACGCGGTAACCTCGTGCCGCAAGTTCCTCGAGCAAGGTGCGACCGAAGGCCTCATCATTGCCTGCCCGGATGGCAGAACTTTCCGGAGCCAACTCCGGCACCTGTGCAATGACATGCGCGAAGTCACGCGAGATGAGCTGGTCGGCCTGCGTGCGCATCTCTCCCGACGCGCCGTATTTCCCGCCCGGACCCGAGCAACCTGCCAACAGCGATAGTACCAGCGCCATAGCGGCAAGCGTCGTGAACCCCTTCTTCACCAAAACAATCTCCCTGTGCGTACCGTGAGATTCTACAATGCCGACCGGCGTACGTCATGGCCTGCCGATCAAATCCGCCACCTGCGTCACGACAATAGCGCCGGTGGCGACGCGGCTTTCGTGGCCTTCGACTTCACCGAGACGGATTACAGGAACGAGAGCATCGCAAACTCATGACCGTCAATAGAGTCAATGAGCGCCCTCTTCCTCCAACGAACCGAAGGCATTCCTGACGCTGTTTTCAGGAAAGCTCCGATTACAGCCTGGCCATGCCCTCCTTGTCTGCCTTCATGTGCAACTTGCCGACGAGCCGGGCAGTTCGTGCCGGCATGCCACAGACGGTCTCCCAGTTGTGTTCACCGACGCGCAGCGGAAAACCGTTCCAGGCCACACCGTGCGACGACACGCAACATTACGGTTGCGTCACGATGTCTACAGATAGTCGATGTTCTCCCAGCTCCGGCGAAGCGCCTCGTCGGCATGCTCCATCTTTCCGGCGGGAGTATGGGCCTGCAACAGAACCGGCCCATGCCCTTCCTTTGCGCCCAGAAACACCCTGACGTCCGATTCCCGGCCGTGAACATCCGCACTGAATTCGATCTCGTAACCCGACAGTGAACCGTATTCCTTCGCCACCATCTCTTCCTGTACCAGAGAGTCCAGCTTCCCTTCGTAGTTCATGACTCCCTGACCGAAGGCAGTCTCGACGATGCCGGCCATTGACTGCGGATCGACGTCCATTCCCCTGAAACTCATGACCGAGAACGAAACCGGCGGGTAGACGTTCACCGGAGACTGGACCAGGAAGACCGGCCTTTGACCCGCATAGCGCAGATCCACCAACCATTCGGGGTTGTATTCGGTCCAGATGCTCAGCCCCAGCTCGGGCACTTCATGGATATGCATCGGTCTCTTGATCCTCTCCGATGCCGAGGCTGCATTGCCCAGGCAGGTCAGAGCCCCAAGAGCCAGGAATACTGTCTGTTTCAACTTGTTCATGTGTCTTCAGGTCTCTCTTGACAGTGCCAGCAGATGAATGCACTTGTCGGGGTCGCCACCATCTTCCGGAAGTGGCCCGATCCATCCGCAGGGCACGTAGCCCCACTCGAAACACTTGCACAGATAATCTGCAATCGGCCAGGAGCGCAGTCCGCCCAGCTGCGCACCCAAGGCAAACCAATGAAGATAAGACCCGACTTCATTGGGCAGGTCGTGAGAAAAGAAATATTCAACATCGGAACTGCCTGCCCTGTTCTCAGGACTTGACAGAAAACACTCCAGTGCATTCAATGAGGAAAGCCGCTTGACGACCCACTCCCATATAGCGTCTATATATGAACAGCTGCCTTCAGAGTGAGAACGCATTCTAGCCTTGCATTCTTCATAGGAATATCCGGTATACATCTCAACTGAATCCTCGACGACACCTACAAAATACTTCTCTTCCGCATCATCCTCGTCCCACATTTCCTGTGACATCATCAGATACATGGCTCGGGAAACATCACACACAACGGACATCCCTTGTGGAACATCCGAATCAAACCGACCCTGACCGAGACCACGAAGAAACAGGTCGGACCGCACAACCTCATCGATTCTTTTAAATCTATCCTTGCCACTTCGTCGAAAGGCTGTATGAAGTCACTTAGACGCGGATGTTGTTCTGTCATCCTGAATCATCCTTTGTACATAACGGCCACGTTCAGTGCACTGTAGACTATCCGCCTCACCTCTCACATGAAAGCGCCAGCACCTGCATGCACTTGCGAGGATCACCACCATCTTCCGGAAGTGGGCCGATCCAGCCGCAAGGCATATAGCCCCACTCGAAGCATTTGCACAGATAATCTGCCACCGGCCAGGAATGCAGCCCACCCAGCATTGCACCCATGACCAATCGCCTTATGTAGGCATCAACCTCATTCAGCAGGTCGCGAGAAAAGAAGCACTCCACGACCGATCTATCTGCCTTGTTATCCGGACTTGACATGAAACACTCCAGGGCATTCAACTTTGACAACCGATCTGGAAAACACTTCCAAAAACATGATGCATACTCACTCATGCCATTTTTGTAGGATTCCAATCGCATCCTTTCCTCTTTATGTGAATATCTGGAATACCGCCTTACCGAATCCTCAACAACGCCCACAAAGTACTTTTCATCTGCATCATCTTCGTCCCACATTTCCTGAGACATCATCAGGTATTCTGCGCGGGCGATATCACAAACAATCGGAATATCTTCTGGAGCTTCGGATTCGAATTGCCTCGACCCCAGACTTCGCAGAAACAGGTCGGACTGAACGAAGCGATCTATCCTGTCGAAATCCACCTCGGCCACATCATCGAAAGGCTGCACAAAATCCTTGATACTTAATTTATCAATCATTCTGAATCTTCCTTTTTGATGGAATTCCCATGCACTCCCAGCAACTTATATCATTTGCCCGCATTTCAATGAAGGACCATTCTTCAGCAACATGATCGCACACGCCATCAGCCACAAAATGCCGTCGAAGGATACTGACTCACCTCTCACATGAAAGCGCCAGCATCTGCATGCACTTGCGAGGATCACCACCGTCTTCCGGAAGTGGCCCGATCCAGCCGCAAGGCATATAGCCCCACTCATAAACCTTGCACAGATAGTCCGCGATCGGCCAGAAATGCAGACCTCCAATTTGTGCACCAAGTATCAGCTGATCAAGATCAGCGCCGATCTCGTTTGGCAAATCATGGGAGAAAAAGTACTCCATATCAGTTGTTTTTAAATTATCATTACAATTTGGTAGAAATTTTTCCAGTGCATTGAGCTCCGACAATCGCTCAGCTGCCAGCAGAAACAACGCATCCATATATTTACTCGAATTATTCATGTATGACATTGTTCGAGCCTTGCACTCCTCTTTAGAATAATTCGCATTCAATTTGACGGAATCTTCGACAATGCCCGCATAGTACTTTTCATCGGCATCATCCTCGTTCCACATTTCCTGTGACATCATCAGATATTCTGCGCGGGCAATATCACAAACAATCGGAATATCTTTTGGAGCTTCGGATTCGAATTGCCTCGAACCCAGACTTCGTAGAAACAAGTCGGACTGAACAAATTTATCTATCCTGTTGAAATCTGCCTCGGCCACCTCATCGAAAGGCTGCACAAAATCCTTGATGATCAATTCATCATTCATTCTGATTTTCCCTTCCTGCTTGAATTCCCATGCAGCCCCAGCAACTTAGATCACTTTCTCATATTTCAATGAATAACCGTTCTTCAGCAACATGATCGCACACGCCATCAGCCACAAGATGCCGCCGAAGAATACTGACTCACCTCTCACATGAAAGCGCCAGCACCTGCATGCACTTGCGAGGATCACCACCGTCTTCCGGAAGTGGCCCGACCCAGCCGCAAGGCATATAGCCCCACTCGAAACATTTGCACAGATAATCTGCCACCGGCCAGGAATGCAGCCCACCCAATTGTGCACCCATGACAAGACATCCTATATAGGCATCAATTTCGTTTGGCAGGTCATGGGAAAAAAAATACTCCACGTCGGACTTCTTTGCCTTGTTTTCGGAGCTGGACAGAAAGCAGTTCAGCGCATCTAATTCCAACAGGCGACTAGGAAACCACTTCCAAAATATTTCCGAGTAACTACCCGTGCCATCCCAGAAAGATTCCATTCGTTTTTCCCGCTCTTCGGTAGAATATCTAGAATACATTTTTACAGAATCTTCAACAATACCCACGAAGTACTTTTCATCCGCATCTTCCTTGGTCCACATTTGTTGCGAAATCATCAGATACTCTGCGCGGGAAATATCACAAACAACAGGAATATCTTTTGGCCCTCTTGACTCAAACCGACCAGAGCTCAAACTTCGCAAAAAAATGTCTGACTGTACAAAACCATCTATCCTGTCAAAATCTCTTTCGGCAACACTGTCGAATGGTTGCAGGAAATTTTTTATCCTCAGTCTATCTTTCATTATTCAAATACCTTTTCAAACTCTGATGTCCACTTTTCTTCGAGATGTGTTTTATCTTGCTTGTTTAGTGCTATTTCATTTTTTGCCAGCGCTTCTCTCGCCACCTCTATGGTTCGCTTGATATAGCGCTTTTTTTCATCATCTGTTGCGGGACGCTTATCATCGGCCTTGTCCTTATCGGTCGCGACTCTCCATTTTTCTTTTTTCTTGTCAAAAACCATTTCAAGATTATCTATTGCTTCAAGTTGCTTTGCTATTGCGGCGTTGTAACCAGGATGGGAACCACGATGCGTCGTGCTGCATTTATTATCTCGACATTTAGGAAGCGGTATTCCATTGTCAATCGAGTTCAGATCGAATTCAAGACGCTTCAAGAGCTCATTGTCATGGAAATTCCATGGTATCACATGATGCGCTTCCCAATCAGGAACATTATCCTTTTCATCCTTTGCTTTCAGGTCTGGATATTCTTTTTCGAGATTTATTCTCAATTCATTGCGACTCCCTGAGGCTACTCCGGAGAACAGTTCATCTTCATCAATAGCTCGCAGCGTCACATCAGGAAAGTCTTCCAAGTGCTGCGTCCAAGGCAAGTCACATTCCGCATTGTGCACCCACAATCCGGCCGCGCCGACGAAGTAACTCGGCGTCGACGCCACCGAGAAGTTGTATACCTTCACCGGGAGATCGACCGCATGGTTGCCGATCACCACCACATCGCCTGCCGCGGTCGCCAGCACATCACCGCGCTCGACGTCCTTTGCCTCGACCCAGCCACGTCCCTGCTTCCATACAGGATGTTCATCCGTCAGGTGGTACTGCTCCTGTCCGGTGATCAGAATGCGGTAGGATGGGGCCTCGCGTGTGAAGGTCTCCTGTACCGCCTGCGGCTCGTCGGCGTATTCGGCATCATTCCTCGAATACACGAGATCACCGACATCGACCTCCTGTATCGGCACCAGGCCCTTTTCGGTCCACACCGCCGTGTCGGCGACGAAACTGGCGCAGCCCAGTTCCTCCTTCGTCTTCTCCACCGCCTTGACGAGGTCACCATCGAAGCGGGAGAGCTTCACCGCCAGCTTCAGCATGAACACCGGATTGATGTTCTCTCCGATGATGCGACCACGATCGAAGGAGCCACAGTTGACCAGGGCGGAAATGTCCTGACCAATGACATCGGCTATGGCGCGGATCGTCCCTTCCGGATCCTCCACGAAGGACTTCGCCAGGGAGTACAGTCCTTCGAGGGTTTCCTTCGGATTGGTGACCGTGTCGTAGATGTCACCGATCTGGTTCTTGATACCCTCCCAGAAGCCGCGAACGAACTTGTAACCTTCGGCCAGCGCGCCGCCCAGCCTGTCCTTCAGACTGCTCCAGAACCCTTGTTCCTCTTCGGGTGGTTCGTCGGTTTCGGTATCCACCTCCTCACATTCGATGGCACCTTCCGTCGGCTCCTCGGACGTACCCGTCTCCGCGTCCTCACCGGCGGATTCCTCCTCGCCGTCATTGTCGGCATCGTTGTCCTGCTGCTCGCCGTTTCCGGTGTCGCTTTCATCTTCCTGTTGCGCGTCCGGATTCGTCAGGAAGCCCATGGAAGCATCCCCCGACACCGATTCACTCGCCTCGGCATCCGCCTGCCTCGCATCGGCTGCACGTGAGGCGGAGGCCAGGATCTCCTCTTCCCAGGCGGCCGACTGCATTCGCACGGTGGCCACCGAGGTCAGGGGGATCTGGTTCCGGGCGTAGAACCGGGCGTTCTCGGCGTCGAACCACGACATGGACTGTGCCAGCAGCGCCCCCACCACGGGAACCTTCAGCTCGAAGCCATACTTCACCTTGATCTTCAGCAGGTTGGCGTCGCGGATCGTGAGTCCGGAAGCCGTTCCCGCGGTGTTCGGCTGGTGTCGGAGGTGACTGTTGGGTATCACCCGCTTGCCGCTCTTGACGTCATCGACGCCCCAGTCACGGAACGCCTCGGGCGTCGGGTTGATGACCTCGATGCGCGTCTGCAACGGGTCCTGTACCTTGAGCCCCGAGGCCGCGATGGCCTGCGCTGCCTTCTCGGCACCGCCGTCTCCGCCAACAAGCGGCGCGAGTCGAAGACCGAGTTCACGCCGCATGCTTTCATCACGGGCGTTGTGCGTCGCACCGGTGCGGGCTGCTTCGAACGTGGCGTAGTTGAGCGTGGACTTGCCGTGATAGATCAGACTGCCCTGCAGGGTCGAGAGTCCGAGCAGCAGCAGTGCCGGAACGGCGATGGCAAGTTCACTGAGCGAACCGCGCTGGCGGCGTCGCGCAAGCCAGTCACGAAGGCGCTTCGCTCGCTGTTGTCCGTCAGTGCGTGAATCCTTCATCATGCAGATCCTGTTTCGTCAATCAAGGCGAGGGCTGTGGGGTTTCACCACGCTTGAAGATCCTGAGGTTGTGGGGGCAGGTCGCCGGTCAGTACCGGCGCCGCATGGCCAGTCGGGAACGCGTCGTTCCTCCGGGGTCGATCCACCGATCGAGCGCTCTCACGCGTGCCTCGATACCGCTTCGCCTGCACTCGCCCGGTTCGGGGTGTGCGCCTTCTCCCGCCGGCGCCGGAGCGAGTGCTTCGCCCGCGACGATCCCGAGCGCATCGATCTGCCCCTCGGCCAGTTCGAGCACCGACGCGGCTCGGCGGCAACGGCGCACACTGCCCGGGGGCAGGTGGCCGCACTCGATCACCACGCCATGCCTGTCGAGAAACACGACGTCGAGCGCCGTCTTCATCCCGAAACCCTGAACACTGTTGCACTTCGGGAAATGCAGGGCTTCGCCGGGCGTCAGTTCACCCAGGGCATGCACACCACGAAAACGCGCCAGAAACGACAGGGCGGTGTACATGACGAGCCCCGGCCCTGCATCTCTCGCAAGCTCTTCCGGCTGTGCCGGGGCCAGTAGCCGCTCGCGGAGATACCGCACGAGGCGTGCAGGCAACCGCATCACCACTTTCCTCCGAATTCGGCCTCGAAGGCCATGCGGCGCAGCATCGCGTCAAGCGATTCTTCCTCGCCGACGGCAGCGGAGATCTGTGCATTGTTGTTCGTGGTTTCGCCGCCAGCCGGATCGGTAACTTCCGCTGTCTCCTCGGTCGTCGTCTCTTCCTCTTCCTCTTCTTCAACCGTCCGCGTGGTGATCTCGATACTCGTCATCGCACTCGCAAAGTCCGAGTAGGCAAAGACCTGTCCGCGGTAGGTGCAGGACAGATTGATCCGCACGAGAAAGCTGACGCTGCCGCCATACTCACTGGTACGAAAGACGGCAATGTCATCATCGGCACCGCTGACGTATTCGGTTTCTTCGTCAATCACGCCATTGCCGTTGCGGTCCCTGTAAAGCTCCAGCGGATGCCTCCTGGCGCCGAAGGTGTTTTCCGCCCAGTCGAGATAGACACGAACATCGGCGCCGCCGATGGGATTGTTCGACCCGTCCCTCAGCGTTGCCACGACGGGCATGTCCACGGTGTAGTCCGGGTTGTAGATGCATATGCCCTCGGCGTTGAGCCGCTCGTCGATCTCGATGTTGCGCGTCTCCGGCGACATGGACAGTGTCGCACCGGAAGGCAGCTGCTCGCTTTCGCTGCAACCGGCGAGAAGCAGTACCACAACTGCGGATGCGAGCGTTCCCGTCCCTGCGAAAGGTCTGTTGCTGACAGACATCATTGAAGTCCTCCGGGCCATTGCCAGGCCCATACAAGTGGTGGCCAGGTGATGACTCCCATCACCATGGCCTTGCTGAGAATGAGATAGGCAAGAACCAGGAACGTGGTCGGAAAAATGAACATCACGAGCGGTCCGAGCATCTTCACGGGTGCTTCCATGGCGAGCTTCTCGGCACGCTGAAAGCGCTGCGTGCGAAGCTGATCGGACTGGGCACGCAGTATCGGCCCTAGGCTTGAACCCGTCTTCTCGGCCTGGATGAGGCCGGCGACCACCATCTTGACTTGCGGGCTGCCGGCTCTGTCGGCGAGTTCACGCAGTGCTTCGGCGCGAGCCTTGCCGGCGCGAATGTCACGCAGAACGCGGCTGATTTCGCGGCGCAATGCCGAGTCGGGCGTCTTCTGTACCGCCTGCGACATTCCCCCGGTGAGATTGCTGCCGGCTTCCACCGACAGGGTAATCACGTCGAGATAGAACGGCAGAACCCGGAGAATCTCGGCCTGACGTTTCTGCATGCGCTCCTTCAGCCAGAGATCCGGGTAGTAGAAACCACAAATGGCTGCCACCAGCGAAAACAGGAGCCCGGCACTGCCGAGCATCAGACCGAGCAAGGACGCGAACAGGGCAAAGCCGATCGCGGAAACGTATCGCGCGGCGATGAACTGTTTCGGACTCACCGAAAACTCGGCACCGGAGCGCTTCAGCTTCATCGCCGTCACCTCAACGAGCTGCTCGTTGAAGCGGTCGCCGAAGTAGTGAACGAGTGCCTGAATGAAGGGCCACACGAGGCGAAAACCCAGCGGAGGCAGATCGAGAAACTGACGATTCTCTGCCGGTACCCGGCGAAACACGTTGTAGGTCTGCCAGACCATCATCGCGACGAAGGCACCGAAGGCCAGACTGATGATGAAAAGTGTCATATGTCGATACTCACGATCTTGCGGATCATCAAACCACCGCATACTTCCAGTACAACGATCACGGCCAGAAAAACCCACCCGAGCACACCCGTAAAGAGATGAGCCATGGCTTCCTTCTCGATCTGCATCAGCGCAATCATGATCAGGAAAGGCAGGGCCGATACCGTCTTTCCCTGCAGCACGCCTTGCGAGGTGAGCGCCTTGACCTTGCCCTCCATCTCGAGCTTGCGCCGCAGCGTCTCGCCGAGGCGATGAAAGGTCTCGGCGAGGTTGCCACCGACGTCCAGGGAAATCAGAGCCGCTGACACCACGAGATCCATTTCTTCCGTCTGCACACGCTCGGCGAGGTTGTCCAGCGCTTCATCGAACCTGAGACCTACCCTTTGCTCACGCAGCAGGTGCCCGAATTCCTGAGCAATCGGGCCACCCTGTTCCTCCACCATGGCCTGGATCGCGATCGTCAACGTGGACCCTGCACGCATGCTGCCGGCGATCTGCGACAAGGCATCGGGTAGCGCGTTGTTGATCGCGCGCTTGCGGCGATCCGCCATGCGCTTCATCATCCAGCGCGGAAAGATCAGCATGATCACGAGGGCAACGACGACAAACGGCAACGGCTGACCCAGAAAATGCAGCGCCAGCGGCACGCCTGCCAGCACCAGCAGATACAACAGGAGCAGTTTCTTCGTGTCCGCAAAGACATACATCTTGCGAAGGTGCGATTCGGTCTGCTCCGTGACCGATGCCGAATAACGTTCGACCGTCGACGCCGTCATGTTGAGCATGAAGTAGGTCGACAACACCAGACTCAGGAACACGAGTCCGAGTATCAGCAGGATGTCCATCAGAGTGCGCTCCCCGGCTTGCTGGTGAACAGTGACAGATCCACTTCCATGCCGATCTGTCGGAGTTCTTCGTAGAAGGTAGGTATCGCGCCTGTCGCCACGAACTGGCCCGCCACCTTGCCATCGGGACCGAGCCCGTTCTGGCGATAGACGAAGATGTCCTGAAGCTGCACGGTGCCACTTTCGACACCAACCACTTCCGTGATCTTGGTGACCTTGCGCGAACCGCAGGGAAATCGCGTCTGCTGGATGATCAGATGCACAGCCGAGGCAATCTGCTCGCGAATGGCCGTGGTCGGAAGGTCCATGCCGGCCATGAGCACGAGAACCTCGAGACGCGAAATCACGTCACGCGGGGTATTGGCGTGAATGGTGGTCAGTGATCCGTCATGGCCCGTGTTCATGGCCTGCAGCATGTCGAGCGCTTCGCCGCCACGACACTCTCCCACGACGATTCTGTCCGGGCGCATCCGCAACGAGTTCTTGACGAGGTCACGAATCGGGATGCCGCCCTTGCCTTCGAGGTTCGGTGGGCGCGACTCGAGTGAAACGAGGTTCGGCTGTACGAGCTTCAGCTCGGCAGCATCCTCGATGGTGACGATACGGTCGGTATCGGGGATGAAACTGGACAGCACGTTGAGGAGCGTGGTCTTGCCCGAACCCGTACCGCCGGCAACGATGACGTTCAGATGGCGTTCGACCGCGATCTGGAGAAATTCGACCATCGGCGCTTCCAGGGAGCCGAACTTGACGAGGTCTTCCGGATGCAGCCGATGCTTCGGGAACTTTCGAATGGTGATGCTCGGGCCCTTGATCGCCAGTGGCGGAATGATGGCGTTGACACGCGAGCCGTCCTTCAATCTCGCATCCACGATCGGGCTGCTTTCGTCGATGCGCCGCCCGAGCGGTGTGATGATGCGATCGATGACCGCCTGTACCGCGGCGTCACTGCTGAAGTTGAAGGGAGACTGAACGAGCTTGCCCTGACGTTCCAGAAAGATCTCGGCATGGTTGTTGACCATGACCTCGGTGATCGACTCGTCTTCGAGGAACTGCTCGAGCGGCCCGAGACCCACGGCTTCATTGAGTACATTGCGATGCAGCGCTTCGCGATCGACGTCATCCGGCATCTCTTCGTCGAGTTCCTCGAGAATGCCGTCGATCAGTCTCGACGAGTCATCGCGCAGTTGCTGGTCGCTCATGCGGTTTACGTCGCGACGCTGGAGATCCATGCGGTGCAGAAGCTGTTCGTGCACGATGCGCCCCCAGTACAGAAGCCGTTCCGCGCGTTCGATGTCTTCCTCGGAGTATCTGTCGTCCACCGACGCCGCTCGCGCACGCGCGGGCTCGTCCGATGAATCACTCTTCCCTGCTCCGGCAGCCTGGTCGCGCGTCTCTGCACGCCGCGCCGGATCCGGCGCGGTGCTCGCTGCACCGTTCCGTGGCACATCGGTGCCCTGCCGCACATCCATGCCGTTGCCATTGACCTGAGCAACCGGCGACGTCAGCGCCTCGTCAACCGAACCGCCATTACCATTCACTCGCGCATCGGCCACTGGCGCATCCCGGTTGTCCGTAGCCGATCCGCGGCGGAAGAAGCCGGTGATGCCCCTGCGCTTTTCTCCGCCATCGACAGGTTCTTCATCTTCTTCTTCGACCCGTTCAGGATGGGCATGCGGGTTCACGATACGGCGCACATCGATAACCACATTCACGTCACCGATCACGATCTCGTCGAGTTCACTCAGTGGCCCGTGCTCCTGCACGCGTTCCTGGTTGACCCAGGAACCCTGCATGCTGCCCAGGTCGCGAAGCCAGACACCGTCGGATTTCAGATAGAGTTCTGCGTGGCGCTTGTTGATCATGCGTGAATTCACCACGAGATCGTTGCTTCTCGCACTGCCGATGGCACAGTTGTCACCCTTGACCTTGAAGAGCTTGCGGCGACTGTTACCTTGCTGGTAGTAGAACTCGAACATGATTCACTCCAGAATCTCGATGGTCTGGCTGGCAGCACTGTCCAGTACGGTGCCGGTCTTGTCGAAGATTTCGGACTGGCGTGCCGTGAGGCTGGTCTCGACCGGATCGACGACTTCCGGCGTCACGAAGATGACGAGTTCCGTCACTTCGTCTCGCCCGTTCCTGCTGCGAAAGAAGTTGCCGATGATGGGAAGCCTGCCCAGCCCCGGGATCATGTCTGCCTCACTGCTTTGCTGCGAATTGAGCAAACCGGAAATGACGATGGTCTGGCCGGCGGGTACATTGACCGTGGTGCTCGCTCGCCGCGTGAGCAGACCGGGAGACTCACCCACGGCCGAGGCCTGATCAAGCGCGCTGATCTCGGTTTCGATGGCGGTCTGCACGTTGCCAAGCGCGTCAACTCGAGGATTGACGTTCAGTCGAATGCCGTACTCCTTGAAATCAATCACCGTCTGGCCGTTCTCGCCCGTCGTGGGAAACGGCACTTCACCGCCGGCAAGGAATGATGCTTCACCGCCGTTGGCGCAACTGAGCACCGGCTCGGCGAGCAGCACGGCGTCGCCGGACGACGCCAGAAAGTTGATGCTGGAAGTGATCTGCGAGGCAATACCGAAGTAGGTGGCAAAGGGATCGACCCGATTCGGCAGTTCCGGAATCCCGCCCTCGGGGCGAAACAGGTTGTTGCCGACTGCGTCGCCGGCGACACCCATTCCGGGACCCGAAGTGCTGTCGCTCCAGTCGATGCCGATCTTGTCGAGCGCCGTCTTGCGGAACTCCACCATGCGAACCTTCATGCGCACCATCGTTTCCATCTGTACGCGGGTTTCAGGGTCACGCTCACTGACACGAATGTTGAAGTCGGACTGACTGCCATCGGCATGCCAGAGCCTGAGCGACGAACTGCCCGGTTCCTTGCCGATCACGAGCAGTTCCCCCGAAGCCAGCACCTCGGCACGAACGACAGACCCGTTACCGACGACGACACGCGAAACCTTGACCTCACCGAAAACGTTGACCTCACCCATGAACATGTCCACGTTGATGCGCTCTTCGGCTGTCGCCGACACCGGCTTGTGCGACGATGTCAGTCTTGCTGCGTCAAAACCATCGCTCAGCCGCCCTGCTTCACTCTTTCCTTCGCGCAGGGCTTGCTGATCGACACTGGCGCCACCACCGGCTCCTTCGTCAACGTCGTATTCGATGACCTCCCATTCGGCGGCAGCCGTTTCCTTCCCCGGCTCTGCCTCTGACCTGACAGAGGCGAGAGAATCGCTCAGTGCGACCCACTCGCTACCCGCATTCGATGGACTCGGCGAGTTCTGATCGGCGCTGGCGGCCTGTGCCACCAGGGCAAGGGTTGCGGCAAGCGCCATGGTCGAAAACACCACACAGGCGCCCCGTGTCAAGCGCGCTTTCGCGCCGGGACGATATTGCGTGTCGGCACAGTCGAGTCCTGACGCAAGCATGATCACCGCCCCTCCACGATGTACTCGATTGCCGGTTTCTTCGGCTTCCGTGTCGATCGTTTCGTCGCCTCGACCGGCTTGGGTTCCGGCAAGTTGAGAAGATGGGCGATGGTCATCGGAGAATCCTCGAGTGATCCTTCGTCCTCGGGGTTTCTGAGCACCGCCGTGAGCTTGCCCACGTTCTGCGCCAGGGTGATCTTCTGCGCCTGTTCGGGGCTGACATGCACGGTAATCGTGTTGAAGCTCCGTTCCTGCCCACCCGACTGCTTGTCGACCATGGTCTGGATGCCGGTGGCGATCACGTTCAGCTTCTGGATGAGCGGGAAGATCTGTGTCTCGCCGCTCTTGCCGTAACTCAGGAGAAGATCAACCTTGTCCTTCGGTTGCAGGAAGCCCGAGATGGAGTTGATTTCGTCCACGCGAACGGTCATGGCCCGCAAGCCGTTTTCGACCTTGCCGCTGAAGGTCGGCGTGTAGCCACCCTCGAGGTGCGCCCAGAGCAGGGGTACGCCTTCGGCAATGTCGTACTCGAGACGTCGGCCAAAGGCGTTATCGAGGTTTTCCTCGACGATGCTGTTCTGGTCGATCAACTCGGCCGGGATGGGACGCATGGCAAGGTCTTCCCTGATGACGACCTCACCACGCATCATCGGCCTCGTCGGCACGACGACGCGGACAAGTTCTTCGTCCTCGTCCATCATGCTCTTGTACTGGGCAATCTGCTGTTCGATGTAGTTTCGCGAGAAGAAGACACCGACGGCACCCAGGGCCAGCGACAGGATGAACATCAGAACGGGTTTGAGATTGCGGCGTCCGCCTTTGCCTTTGGATCTGGTGACAGCCATGGTTTGCTTTCCTCCGGAGATACTGTTCTGCAGCTGCCGTGTCTAACGAACACCGATCAGGGAATTGACATCAGGAATGTCGTGCTCGCCTGAAAGGCCGACAGGGTTTCCATGAACCAGTTGATCAGCGAATCGCCGCTGCCGGGCACCGGCACGAAGAGCGCGGCAATCACGATTGCAAGACCAACGAGGTACTCGGTCGCAGCGGCGCCGCGCTGACGTTTCATTGCAGTGCTCATCGCGTCAGCTCGTTCAACACGATGGAGCTGCCACCGGAATCACCGGGGCTGATCACCAGGGACAGGTCACGATTGCTGCCATCATTGAAGGAAAGCAGCAGTCCGTTCTCATGCGGCAGGCGTGAGCCACGATGCCATCCGTTGCGCAGCAACTCCCGTTCGTAGGCACTGGCCGCGTGTTCCACGTTCAGCGTGCTGTCGATCAGGAGCAGCAGTGACTTGCCGACGCCGGGGTCTTCCGACTCGCTGATCGTCTGCAGCGAATCACCGTCGACCACGAAATCCAGTGCCCTGTCCATCGGCTTTCCCTCGAGAGACATGATCGAGAGGGTTCCCACCGACTCGGTGGTCTGCTTCGCATCAAGATCCAGTACGTGGTTGAATCCATCGTTCATCCAGCTGATGTAGATGCGATCCTCGACCTCATCGACGAGGTAGGCAGGCGGCGTGTTTTCGTCACCGTCATTCGGCTCGCCCCACTCGCCTGCATAGAATTCGAGGGTTTGCTCGAGCGATCCCGGATTCCGGAAGCTCGCGATGTCGACAACAAAGCCGTTGTGCACCATGCCCCGCGCAACGACTTCCAGATGGGAGTCCTCGGGCACCGGAAAATCCTCGATCCGGTCGTCAGCCACGGCCATGCCTCCGGAAGCAAGGAAAACCACGGCACTGATCAATTGCTTCTTCATTTCGGATCCCTCGCGTATTCGGGCAACGCGCCCATCTCGACGTGACCAAAAGCATCATCAAGCCCCTTGAGTTCCTTGAACAGGGGAATCTGCCCCACTTGCGATGCAATTTCTCCGACCTTGTCAAGCGCTGATACCGGCACGAGCGTGCGAACACGTTCCGCCGCCTGTCCATCACTGCCCGCACTCCAGGTGTCGGCCATGATGACCGAGGGAATGTCGAGACAGCCCGCATTGCCTCCCGTGGAACAGGAAGCTTCCGAACCGGCAACCAGCCAGTCGTTCTCCTGTACTTCCATCCGCACACCCGAACGGACGAGACCATTCGTCTCCATGTCCCACTCGTTTCCGGGCAGATCCGCGAGCAGCTCTCCGGCCTTGCCCGCCATCTCCCCGACAGCGGCACCAGTCGGTTGCGATGCGAAGTCGTAGGCCAATCCGGCGTGTTCGGACTCATTGCTGCCGATACGCACATCCGTCTGCCCGAGTACGCCCGGTGTCCGGCCATTCTCTTCACCCCACAGAAGGTTGTCGCCGCCATCGTGCTCCTGTGAGGAAATCGCCGTGTCCGCCTTGCCGAGGAAACGCGCCGATGTCTGGTCCAGGCTTCTGCTGTTTCCCCGGTCATTCACCGTGGCTTCCCACGCCGTGTAGCGCGCGGCCTGCTCTCCGGTCTGTCGAAAGTCACCCAGTTTTCCGATCATCGGTATGGCGATGAACAGCGGGATCATGGCCGCCATCAGAATGATGGTTTCGGTCAGTGCGCTACCAGCCTCGGCTGTTTCTGATTTCTTCGAGATCTTCATCTTCGTCCTCGTATCCATAAGTCAAGCTGTTTTCATTGCCTTCTTCGTCAAGTTCTGCCGCCCACTCGAACTCGAGCGTGTCCTCGGCGTTGTTGAGCATTTCGACGACCGCATAACGCGCCATCTCACGATTGAAATGCTCGGGGTCATCGGTGACTTCGTCGAAGATCTCCATCAGGGCATCCTCGAGTTCGACCTGCAGGGAGTCCTGAACCGCCTGACGCTCTTCCAGAAGTGTCTCGATTTCTGCACGAATTCTTTCACGCTCCAGAGTGCTGCCGGCAGTCTCGGCTTCCTCGCGAAGCGCTGCTATCTGACTGTCGAACTCACCGACCCTGGCGGCAATATCGCTCTTGACATCCGTCATCGCCGTACCGAAGGCATCCACGATCTCGTCGCGAATACGCTGGTATTCATCGCGGTATTCGAGCATTTCCTGACGACCTTCTTCGACAGTCTCGGCAATCTCTCCGATTTCGGTGTCGGCCATGACACTGTCGAAGTCACTCTCCGCAAGACTCTCGACCTCGCTCACGAGCGCGTTGACATCCGTGCCGACATACGAGCTGGCGTAGCTCGTCACGATGCCCTTGAGCATGTCTTCGACGGCGTCCTTGAGGACATCTTCGACCGCTTCCTTGATCTGGTTCTTGACGTCGTCGATGGCCTCGCCGGCAAAATGCCTGAACAGCGCTTCGGGATCGCCATCCTGTACCAGGCTGATGTATTGCGAATACTCGCTGGTATCCGGCAAGCCCTCGACGCCGTACGCCTGCATCAGCGCCGAAACTGCCGCCTGGGCATCGATGCTGGCCGGAATCTCGACATCGGGCAAGGTCAGGTCGGAACCGACGATACTCGCCAGAGCAATGGGCCCGCCTTCCGTATCGACTCGTGTACGTGCCCTGGAACCACTGCTGCCCTGCGCCAGTGAGCGCTGTTCCGGCGACTGCGTGGCATCTTCCTCCCCACCCTCGGGTTGGGATGACGACGGTGCCGATGCCGAAGAGGCCGCAGCGCGCATCGAGAGCGCCAGCAAGCGTTCCTTGTCTTCCACCGGGCTCAGTCGGACATCCCAGTAGGGGTTGTAGCCATTGGCGTTCTCGTATCGTGCGTCTTCGTTCAGATGCAGGTCAGGCCGTTCGAAGAACACTTCCGCAACGGAAACCGAGGAAGCACTCTGCCCCACCGACACCATATCGGTGTGAAAGGTATCGCTGGTGCCCATCTGCTCGGTGCTCTGCACCTTGTCGAGCGGCATCGATACCTCGACCTTCAGATGAATGGCGGGGTCGTCTTCGTCAATGGTTTCTTCCGAGAGCGATCGATAATTCTGAATACCCGTGTAGCCGGTGGCGATGCTTTCCGCTGAGGTGCCGTCGATACCGTATCCCTCATCGGCAAGCTGTTCGGCCTGCGGGTTCTGTGGCGTCCATCGATTTGGCGAACAGCGCTTTCCCCGTTCGCAGTTCTCACCGGGCTCCATCGAGTCACTGCTGCCGTCGGAGTTGGCAAAGGCGCGGCCCCAGCCGATGGGCACCTCGAGCTTCTTTTCACCCCTGATGCGCCAGATGCGGGTGTGTGCCGAAACCGTATCCTTGGCTTTCCATTCCCACTTGATCTTCCCGCCTTCCTGGATCATGAAGAGTCCGGTCTGGCCACGGCGCATGATCTTGTGGCGTGTCACGGGTGTGGAGTACATCCAGAAATCGAAGAAATCCCAGTTCCTGCTGCGCGAGAATTCATCGAGCGAGTGGTTGATCATGTTCTGCCTCTCGATCATCGCGGGAAGATCCTCATCGTCGAACCCACTGGTGAAGCTTTCCCAGCGACCCAGATTCGATGCCACGCCATACAGGTTGTAGGCACTCGACGTTTCAAAGCGCGGATCCGTTTCGGAAACCACCGTATCGACGATGGAAGGCGTTGCGGCAAACGATCCGTAGTACATCGACTCCTGCGCGATCGACAGCCCCTTGTTGACCTTGTCCACGACGTTCACCATGCTGTTGGCGATGGGTGTAAGCACCTGGTCGACCGCACGCACGGCGGTTTCGACGCCTTCCAGTATGCCGTTGAGTACCGGCACCCAGCTCAGTACCGTGGATATGTTCGCGACCGTCACCACCCCGTACTTGGACCACGAGGCCAGACTCACACCCTGCGCGATGGACACCTGATTGGCCACCATGGCGCGATTGGTGTATGCCTGAAAATTCAGTGCGCGCGCCTGCCATTGCAGGCCGCTGTAGGCAGCGGCATCGGCCGTGTTGGCAAGCCGCGTCTTGTCCGAAGCCGTCTGTATCGTGTTGTAGAGGACAAACCCGCTCAGCGAGCCGAAGAGCAGCAGCGCCATCCCCAGAGGAAAGGCCTGACCGCGCACGCGATGAGGCAAGCTCAGCTTGTCCGGTTGTTTTCCTGATTCACGCATCGAATTCATCTCCATGCCCTCGCGCATCCAGCCACAAGAGCCGGAATCTACCCCTTGGAAAATGGCTGGCGCCGCCACGGCGCCAGCCAGACTCGACAGTCTTCCTGTTACTGGCTGTAGTCGCCCAGGGTCGCGGCCTTGGGTTGGGAAACATTACCGGTAGTCATGTCTTGCGCGGTTTGCCCCGTTGTGTCACCCACAAGCGTATTGCCCATCTGCGTGAACTGAGCCTGTACCGTAGATCCGAAATAACTGACGGCAGCAATCGCCGCAAGCGCAATCAGCGCGACGATGATGATGTATTCCGTCATCCCCTGGCCGGTGATGCGACGTGCCGCAGCGTTTTCGGCAACGAATTTCTTGTTAACTACAGTCTTCATGGATTTCTCCTGTTTTCTCTTAACCACATGGTTTGAGCAGCTTCTGCTGCCGATTGACCCGGTCACCCGAGTGTTGTTTGCCCCGGATGGAGCAAATTCCTGCCGGATGTCGTGCACATTCCGTCACCTGACATCCGCCTGTCCTGTTTCCTGCCGACCCGAGCTGCCCGATTGCCCGGTCACGTATTCGCCAAGCCTTATCCGCCCGCTCAGAAACTCCTCGACCGACACGTCGGTGAAGCTGTCATCAGGCGTAAAGACCGTTGCCGCCACGTCCACATCATCGAAGTCATCCCAGCGCTCCATCACTCCCGAGGCACTGACCGAAATCACGACGCGCTGCTCCCTGTCGCTGTAGGCATCCAGACGCACGAACGCGTTCTGTCGGTCACGGCACTCCCAGACATCGAGAAACTCGCCGCGATAGCTGACCGACGGCTGAACCTTCGCAGCCAGGTATTCGCAGGCGCGTTCAGGTGGAAGCGGGCTGAGCATCGGAAAATCGGGGAAGACGATGCTCCTGTCATCGACATCGCTGTCCGCTTCGGCCGCGATGACATCCATCGACTTGCTCACCTGTCCGGTGTCGTCCGTCAGAGTCAGAGGCACCTTGTGAATCCAGCGCCGTCTTGCATCCATCATCCAGGCTTCGGTCGTGGCTGCGTTCAGGAGGTACTGATACGCGCCTTCGGAAAGCATGTCGGTCACGAGAAGCCCGCTGTCACCCAGCAGCACCTGGGCGTCGAGCTGCACTCGACCGGACCGGGTATCAATGAGGCGATAGCGCCAGCTTTCCGCTTTCACCCGCCTGGCTTCGCTGCTGATGGCATCACTGTCGGCAGCATCAGTGCCGGCGGTATCACCGACAACGTTGCCGCCGACGGTCTCGCTTCCTGATGCCCAGACGGCACCGGTAACCAGTACACCGGCCACACAGAACAGGCACAAAGACCTTGCCTTCACGTAATGGATTCTGCTGCTGTCGATCGACAATGGCATCGATGCCACCTCCGTTTCAGGTGTGCGAACGGCTCGCACTTCCCTTGCTGGAGGTGTAAACGCACTCCGACATTTTTTTTCACGGCCGCAGCGAATTTTTTTCGAAAAAATTTTCGAGGGTGCTCGGAACCGCATTGGAGTGCGTTCTGCAAGGTGTGGTGCAACAGCTCACCGCCTCACCGTCAACACATGAAGGAGTAACCCATGTCAACCCTGTTCATCGGAAACCTTGTCGGCCGCATGTTTGCAAGCTACCTCGTGGTGCTCGCCATCATGCTGCTGTTCAGCAAGTTGAAACCGAAAGTGGCGGCACGACGCAGCCTGCGCTGGTATGGCCTTGCCATGACCATGCTGGTATTCATGGTGGGTATCGGTCGCGCCGTGACCAGTAACGGCGGCATCGCCTGAAGCCGGGTGCTCGCCGGCCAGAGTGGCCGCGTCGCCGGCTCTCCGGCTGATGCAGACGCAACGATCAACGACTCGGCCGTGTTGCCGCGCCGTGATGCGTTCAGTCCGCTTCCAGCACTCCGTGGCTCAGCCGCAGCACCCGGTCCATCTTGGCGGCCAGGCGGTTGTCGTGCGTGACCACGAGAAAGCTCGTGCCGCGCTCACGGTTGAGTTCGAGCATCAGTTCGTTGATGCGCGTCGAGGTGTCCTCGTCGAGGTTGCCCGTCGGCTCGTCGGCAAGGATGATCGAGGGGCGGTTGACCATGGCGCGGGCAATCGCCGCGCGCTGACGCTCGCCACCCGACAGCTCCGAGGGCTTGTGCTCGAGACGCTGCCCGAGGCCGACACGCGCGAGCAGTTCGGCGGCACGCGCGCCTGCCTCGGTGACGTTCATGCCGGCAATGAGCAGCGGCATTGCCACGTTCTCCTGCGCCGTGAACTCGGGCAGGAGATGATGAAACTGGTACACGAACCCGACCTTCTCGTTCCTGAGTCTGCCGATGGCCTTCGCACCGAGACCTTGCAGCGCCACACCATCGATACTCACGCTGCCGGCATCGGGCCTGTCGAGCCCGCCGAGCAGATGCAGCAGCGTGCTCTTGCCGCTGCCCGAGGCCCCGACGATCGCCACGCGCTCGCCACGCGCCACGGCAAGGCTCACGTCCCGGAGCACGTCCACCGAGAGCTTGCCCGCACCGTAATGTCTGGCGAGTTGCTCGGCGACGAGCACCATGCCGCGCCTCGTGTCCTGATCATTCATGCGACAGCGCCTCGGCCGGGTTGGTGCGCGACGCGCGCCAGGCAGGGTACAGCGTGGCCAGCAGCGAGAGCGTGAAGGCGAGAATGCCCACGCGCGTCACGTCCGGCCAGCGCAGGTCCGAGGGCATCTCGTCGATGTAGTACACCTCGGGATCGAGTACCGGCCCGGTGAAGCGCTCGATGAAGGGCACCACCACGTCGATGTTGCTGGCAAGCGCGATGCCGCCGGCCAGCCCGGCAAGGGTGCCGAGCACGCCGATCACGAGCCCCTGCACGATGAACACGCGCATGACGCTGCCGGGCGAGGCACCGATGGTGCGGAGGATCGCGATGTCACTCTGCTTGTCCTGCACCAGCATCACCAGCGTCGAGATGATGTTGAAGGCGGCAACGGCAACGATCATCGAGAGGATGATGAACATCATCGTCTTCTCCATGCGCACGGCGGCAAAGTAGTTCGCATTCTGTTGCGTCCAGTCGCTGACGAAATAGTCGAAACTGAAGTCATCGCGGAGTTCATGCGAGACCCGCGGCGCGTTTCCCGTGTCGGCGAGTTGCAGACGTACACCGGAAAACCCGACATCAGGGTATTCGCCACCGAGTCGGAACAGCTTGCTGGCATCGCCAGCGTGCATGACCGCGAGGTTCCGGTCGAACTGGAACATGCCGAAACGGAAGATGCCGGAAACGGTGAAGCGCTTGACGCGCGGCACGAAACCGACCGGCGTCACGCTCGCTTCGGGAGTGATGACCATGATGCGGTCGCCGACAATGGCACCGAGGTAGCTGGCCAGATCCACCCCGAGCAGGATGCCGAACTCGCCCGGCGGCAGCGCGCTGGCGAGGGAGTCGATGTACTCGAGCCTTTCCTCGAGTTCCGAGACCTTGCCCTCTTCCTCGGGCAACACACCGCGCACGAGTGCGCCGGTCGAGCGGCCACCGTGCACGAGCATGACCTGCCCTTCCACATAGGGGGCGGCACCCGTGACCTCGGGATGCGCGGACGCGGTGTCGGCCACCGAGCGCCAGTTCCTGAGCGGTGCGCCGATGGCCGATACCGTTGCATGGGCCGAGGCACCGACGATGCGCTCGCGCATCTCCTTCTCGAATCCGTTCATGACCGAAGTGACGGTGATGAGCGCCGTCACGCCGAGAAAGATGCCGATGATCGACACCAGTGAAATGAAGGAAATGAAGTTGTTGCGCTGTCTGGCGCGCGTGTAGCGCAGGCCGACGAACAGCTCGAATGGTTGAAACATCGACCGATTATAGGCAGCGGATGCAGGCCTGTGGGACAATTGCCGGATGCAAGACTCACGCTCGGCCACCGTGGCCACCGGCACCGCGTCCGACGCGCGAACACCTCCAGGCAACCCCTCGACAATCACCGGTACCGACACGGGTACCGGCACGGGCGCCGACACGGGTACCGGCACGGGTGGCGATGCGTCGCTGACCCTGCTGAGCAGGCGGTGCACGGCTGACCTGCCGGCCAGGGCGCAGTGGGGTCAACTGCACGGTGCGGCCCAGTCGCTGGCCATCGCCGAACTCGCGGCCACCAGCGAGGCGCTCACCGTGGTGGTGGTGCCGAACACCGCGGAGCTGCTGCAGTTCGAACCCGAACTCCGCTTCTTCCTCGACGGCCGCGCCACCATCCATACCCTGAGCGACTGGGAAACCCTGCCCTACGACCGCGTCTCGCCGCACCAGGACATCGTCTCCGAGCGCATCCGCACGCTCTATCGCCTGCCCTCGCTCGACCGGGGCATCCTGCTTCTGAGTGCCGCCGCACTCATGCAGCGGCTGCCGCCCCGTGCCTTTCTCGAACAGCATGCGCTGCTGGTGCAGGTCGGCGATACCCTGCCGCTCGACACCTTCCGTGAGCGCCTCGTCGATGCCGGTTACCGGCTCGTCAGCCAGGTGGAAGAACACGGGGAGTTCGCCGTGCGCGGCTCGATTCTCGACCTCTTCCCGATGACGAGCGACATGCCCCTGCGCATGGAGTTCTTCGACGACGAACTCGAAACCATCCGCCGCTTCGACCCCGACACCCAGCTCACCGACAGCAAGGTGGAGAAACTCGAACTCCTGCCCGCGCACGAGTTTCCGATGAACGAGGACGGCATCGGCACCTTCCGCCGCCAGTACCGGAACCACTTTCCGGCCGAGAGCCGCAACACCATCGTCTACAACGAGATCAGCGAAGGCCGGACGCCGTCGGGCATCGAGTACTACCTGCCACTCTTCTTCGAAGCAACCGCCGTGCTCTTCGACTACCTGCCGGCCGGTTGCCGATTCGTCCTGACCGAGGGCGCCGAGGCCGCCCTGGCAGACTTTGCCGCCGGCACCGCCGACCGCCACGAGCAATGGCGTCACGACATCGAGCGCCCGATTCTCGCACCCGAGGTGTTGTACCTCTCACCCGATGAGGTGACCGCCGCCATCGCGCGCCATCCGTGCATCGATGTACAGCGCGGCGAGATCGACAGCGCGCACGCAGACAACTTCGGCACCCGTGTCCCGGGGGTCTACCCCGTCAACGCCCGTGCCGAACGCCCCATGGGGCCTCTGCAGGATTTCCTCGGCCGCTTCGCGGGCCGCGTGCTGTTCGCCGCCGAATCCACAGGCCGGCGCGAAGCACTGCTCGATCAGTTGCACGGCAACCGCCTGCGCCCGCAACAGGTGTCGGGCTGGCGCGCGTTTCTCGAAAGCAACGAACCCCTGTGCCTGACCACCGCGGCGCTCGATCGCGGACTCGAGCTGCCGAGCATCACGGGTGACGGCGGCAGCGCGGGGGGGCTCGCCCTCATCACCGAGCAGCAACTGGGCGCCGGACGCGTGCGCCGGCGTGAGCGACGACGCGCCACGCGCGACTCCGACGCGATCATCGCCAACCTCTCCGATCTCTCCATCGGTGCGCCCGTCGTGCACATCGACCACGGTGTCGGGCGCTATCAGGGCCTGACCCGTCTCGCCGTGGGCGACAGTGAAAACGAATACGTCACCATCCACTACGCCGGTGACGACAAGCTCTACGTGCCGGTCACGAGCCTGCACCTCATCAGCCGCTACTCGGGCGCGAGCGAAGACAGCGCTCCGCTGCACGCGCTCGGCAGCGATGCCTGGCAGAAGGCGAAGAAGAAGGCGGCCGAGAAGGCCCACGACGTGGCTGCGGAACTGCTCGAGATTCACGCACGGCGCGCGGCCCGAAAGGGTCATGCCTTCCCGGCCGATTCCGACAACTACGCCCGCTTCGCCGCGGACTTCCCCTTCGAGGAAACGCCCGACCAGCAGCACGCCATCGACGAGGTGATCGCCGATCTTCGCCGCGAACAGCCCACCGACCGTGTCGTCTGTGGCGATGTCGGCTTCGGCAAGACGGAAGTGGCGATGCGCGCCGCCTTCGTCGCCGTCGACGGTGGCCGCCAGGTGGCGGTGCTCGTGCCCACGACCCTGCTCGCACGGCAGCATTACCAGAGCTTCATCGATCGCTACGCCGACTGGCCCGTGCAGATCGAATCGCTCTCCCGCTTCGATACGGCGAAGGAGCAGAAGGCGATCCTGCAACGCCTCGAAGCGGGTGGCATCGACATCATCATCGGTACCCACAAGCTCCTTTCGCGCGACATCCGCTACCGGAATCTCGGCCTCGTCATCATCGACGAGGAACACCGCTTCGGCGTGCGCCACAAGGAACACATGAAGGCACTCCGTGCCGAAGTGGACATCCTGACGCTCACGGCAACACCGATACCGAGGACGCTGAACATGGGTCTTGCCGGCATGCGCGACCTGTCGATCATCGCCACGCCACCGCAGCACCGTCACGCCATCAAGACCTTCGTCGGCGAATGGAACGACGTGCAGATTCGCGAGGCCTGCGAGCGCGAACTCGCCCGTGGCGGTCAGGTCTACTTCCTGCACAACGACGTGCAGACCATCGAGCGCATGGTGGCAGACATCGAGCGCATCGTGCCGCAGGCACGCGTCGAATTCGCCCACGGCCAGATGCGCGAGTCGGAACTCGAACAGGTCATGGTGGACTTCTACCACCAGCGCTTCAACATTCTCGTCGCAACCACCATCATCGAGTCCGGCATCGACGTGCCGAGTGCGAACACCATCATCATCAACCGCGCCGACAAGCTCGGGCTGGCGCAGCTTCATCAGCTCCGTGGCCGCGTCGGGCGCTCGCACCACCGTGCCTACGCCTATCTCGTCACGCCGCCCGTGAAGGCGCTGACCGCCGACGCGAAAAAGCGTCTCGACGCCATCGAATCACTCGAGGATCTCGGCGTCGGCTTCACGCTCGCCACGCACGATCTCGAGATTCGCGGCGCGGGCGAACTGCTCGGCGAGGATCAGAGCGGACAGATCCAGGCCATCGGCTTCACGCTCTACCGTGAACTCCTCGAGCGCGCCGTGAAGGCACTGAAGCGCGGCGAGATTCCCGACACCGACAGCCCACTGGCCGCCGGCAGCGAAGTGGATCTCGGCGCAGCTGCCGTGCTGCCCGAAGACTATGTCCCCGACGTGCATCAGCGCCTGGTGCTCTACAAGCGCATCTCCGCCGCCGAAGATACCGAAGCGCTCCGGGATCTCAAGATCGAACTCATTGACCGCTTCGGCCTGCTGCCCCCGCAGACCGAACGGCTGTTCGAGGTCATGCGCCTGCGCCAGCGCTGCGAAACCCTCGGCATCACCCGCCTCGAAGCGAGCGAGAGCGGTGCGCGTCTCCAGTTCGTCGCCGAACCGCGCATCGACCCGATGACCCTGCTCACGCTCATTCAGGCGGAACCCGCACGCTACCGCTTCGACGGGAAGAGTACACTTCGCGTGATCGAAGACCATGCCGACACCGCCGCGGCGGCGGAAGCCATGCACGCGCTGCTTGATCGACTGACACCGGACGAGGCCGCATGACGATGCGAGCAGCCCGGCTTTCTCCCGAACCTTCCCGAATCTCGATACCCATGTTGCACACAGCCCGACACGCCCGTCTCCTCCTTGCGATCCTCGCCATCGCCACCGCCTCACTCCTCCCCGGTTTCGCTCAGGCGCGCGACTACATCGTCGAGGTGGTGATCTTCGAGAATCGCTTCGGTGGGACAAGCGATGGCGCACTCGCCTATCCGAAGATTCCTCAGGCCATGTACCTCGATGGCGAGACCGCGGAAAAGGCCGGATTTCGCGTCATCGAGGATGACCTGTCACTCAAGACCGAGGTCGAGACCATGAACTCGTCGGGGCGCTATCGGGTGCTGGCTCACCTCGCCTGGCAGCAGCCGGGGCTCGACAACAAGGAAGCCCGGGCTGTCCGCATCAACATCGGCGGAACCATTCCGATCTACATTCCCGACGACATCGACCCCTACACCGACTTCATTCCCGCGCGTGCCGAACCCGAGCCCGGATTCACGCAGAAGCTCGATACCACCACCGTCAACGGCACACTGAAAGTACGCCTCGGACGTTTCCTGCACATGGACGCACTGCTTGCCTTCACCGAAGCTGAATCGGGGCAGACCTACCGCCTCTCGCAGAGCCGCCGCATGCGCAGCCGCGAACTGCACTACATCGACAACCCGCGCTTCGGCATTCTGACGCGCATCCTGCCGGTGGAAGTGTCTGCGGCAGCGGAAGAACCCGCGGCAGAAGCGACCTCCGAGGCAGCACCTGATGCAGCGGCCACAGCGACAACCGATACCGCAGTCGAGCCAGCAAAGCCGACAACCGAAGGTGCGGCTGAAGACGCAGCCGAGGACGCGGCCGAAGACGCAACCGAGGACGCAGCCGAGGCCACGCCTCCGTCGGATTGAAGCCTCAGGGGCGAGCCACGATATAGCCGAGCCAGCAGGCGTAGTCTTCGGCGAAGTCAGTCGGCTCGTACTCGTCGAGGGCTTCGTCGGTGTCCTCGTCGAACATCTGCCGGTAGATGATCGTTTCACGAAAGCCCGCATCGGCCAGCACTTCGCGAATCTCTCGCGCACCCCATACGCGCCAGCTGTAGGTGAAGGCATTGTCGAGCTTCGACTTGTCCGGAAAACGGAAGTGGATGGCGCAGTTCACTTCGTGGGTGACGGCATTGAAGTCAGCCTGCTCCCAGACATAGGAAAAGCCATCGAGCTTGCGCTTTTCCTTCTGCGACTGATAGGCCTCGAAGCCGCCGAACACGTCGAGAAACAACAGGCCATCCGTCTTGATGGCCTTGTGACAACGGCGAAAGTATTCGAGCATCTGGCTGCGTTCCTTGAAGATCCAGTAGCTGAAGTTGTAGGCCTGCAGCACGTCCACGGGCGCCGTCTCGACAGTCAGCACATCGCCCTTGATGAGCGAAACCCGTGACTGCTGCTCCGGCGTGAGCGCCGCAACGTTGTGTTCACGCCCCCAGTCGAGCACCTCGCCATCGATATCCACGGCAACGGCGGTATTGCGCTCGCGCTTCGCCACCCAGGTGCAGGACGAGATGGCGGTACCGGCGAAGTCCTCGCGCATCGAGGCAGGCACGCGCCCGGTCAGATCCCGAAAGGTGTCGTCGATGAAGTCGCTTTCGAACTCGGGGTTCTGCACCGACTCCTGATACAGCACATGACGATCGGCAAGTTCGGCCATGCTCGGCCCGCTGCGCTGGCCCTTGTGCTTGCCGCGCGCTTTCTTCTTCGACGCGGCCTTCCTGCTTTTGCGGCTCATGATCCGGGGAATGTCCAGGAGGTGAAGTGCTTGTCTGCGGCAGTGCTCAGTGCTTGATGCCGACACCACGATTGATCAGCCTCAGCGCCACGCCGAGAAAGAGCACGATGAACACGACAATCAGCGCGAAGCTGGTCCACAGCGGGATGTCGCTGGTGCCGAGAATGCCGTAACGGAAACCATTGATGATGTAGAGAATCGGGTTGCACAGCGACACCGTGCGCCAGAAGTCCGGCAACAGGCTGATCGAATAGAACACGCCACCCAGGTAGATGAGCGGTGTGAGAACGAAGTTCGGCACCAGGTAGATGTCATCGAAGGACTTCGCGAACACGGCATTGATGAGCCCGCCGGTTGCAAACATGACGGACGTGAGCAGCGCCACGGCAATCGTGATCAGCGGGTGTTCGGGACGGAGATCGGTAAAGAACAGTGCCACGGCGGCAACGAGGCAACCCACCAGCAGACCACGCGCCATGCCGCCCACCACATACCCGGCGATGATGGTGGTGTTGCTCACGGGAGACACGAGGAGTTCCTCGATATGGCTCTGCATCTTCGACGAGAAGAACGAACTCACCACGTTGGAATAGGAGTTGATGATCACCGCCATCATGATGATGCCGGGCACGATGAAGTCGAGGTAGGGTTGCCCGTCCATGTCGCGGATACGCGATCCGATCAGCGTGCCGAAGATCAGCAAGTAGAGCACCGCGTTGATCGCGGGCGGCATGATGGTCTGTATCCAGATGCGCGCGAAGCGCCGTACCTCCTTGCGCACGATGGTACGAAAGGCAATGAGGTTGATCGACACGAGATCGAAGTCCTTGCTCATGCCATGTTCTCCGTCTCGCCTGCGTTCTTCTTCTCCACGAGGCGCAGGAAGAACTCCTCGAGCCGGTTGGACTTGTTGCGAAGGCTCCGGATGCGAATGCCTGCAGCGTCGAGCGTGTCGAAGAGCCCGTTGAGATCCTGACCCTTCGGCACGTCGGCCTCGATGTTGCCATCCTCGCGCAGACGCAAGGGACAGGCCCCGCCCTCGGGCAGACGGCCTGGCGGCTCGAACGGGTCGAGCACGAAGGTCTGCAGCATCGACTCGCTGAGAAGATCGCTGACACTGCCGTTGCGGATGATGCGTCCGCCGTCGATGATGGCGACGTTCCGGCACAACGCCTCGGCTTCTTCGAGGTAATGCGTGGTCAGGATGATGGTGATGCCCTGCTCGCGGTTGAGTTCGGTCAGGAATGCCCACATCGAGCGGCGAATTTCGATATCGACGCCTGCCGTGGGTTCGTCGAGAATCAGCAGGCGCGGTTCATGCACGAGCGCCCGCGCGATCATCAGCCGCCGTTTCATGCCACCGGACAGATTGCGCGCCGGTTCATCGCGTTTTTCCCAGAGGTCGAGCTTTCTGAGATAGAACTCGGCACGCTTCAGCGCTTCGGCTCGGCGGATGCCGTTGTAGCCTGCCACGTTCAGCACCGTCGGCAGCACCGCCTCGAACAGGTTGAAGTTGAACTCCTGCGGCACGAGACCGATCGACGCCTTGACACGCTCGGACTCGGCGTCGAGATCGTGACCGAATACCTTGACGGTGCCGCGGGTCTTGTTGACGAGCGAGGCAACGATGCTGATGGTGGTGGACTTGCCGGCTCCGTTGGGCCCTAGCAATGCGAAGAAGTCACCCCTGGCCACCTCGAGGTCGATACCCTTGAGGGCGTGCATGTCGGCACCGTAGGTCTTGGACAGACCGCGAATGTGCAGTGCCGGCGATGGCTCGTTCGGGTTGCGCGGGTTGCTCACGAACGCCCTCCGACGTGAATGCGCTCGAAGGCGGCGACAAAGGGTGCGGGGATGCTGACCGGCCGCTCGCTCTGGCTGTCGACGAACACGTCGACCACATGCCCGGCGGCCGCCGGCTCTTCGGCACCTTCGGTGAAGATGGCCAGTTCGTAACGCACGCTGGAGTTGCCGATGCGGGCAACGCGGAGCGTGCACACGATGTCGTCGGGGTAGCGCACCGCTTCGAGGAAGCGGCAACCGCTCTCGACCGTGTAGCAGCGTACCTCGCCACCCGCTGTGTCAAGCCCCTGTTCCACTTCGAGCCAGCGCATCAGGGTGTTCTCGAACACGCTGTAGTACACCGCGTTGTTCAGGTGGCCATAGCTGTCGTTGTCGACCCAGCGCGTGGCCATCGGCAGTTGCCAGGGAAAGTGCTCGCGCCGCAACGCGCGCGGGTCTTCCTGAAAGAGCGACAGGCTCACCCGGTAGGCTCCGATTTGCTCGAATCGTCCGACTTGTCCGACTTGTGCGACTTGTCCGAATCGCCCGACTTGCCGAGCGAGATCGACTCGCGATCACGCTGCCAGAGCACTTCGGCGCCGCTCTCGAAACGCGCCAGCACACGTGCGATCACGAACAGGAGATCCGAGAGGCGGTTGAGATAGCCGAGACTGAACGGCGGCAAGGCTTCGTCGCGCCCGAGCGTGACGACCTCTCGCTCGGCGCGCCGGCAGACCGTGCGTGCGAAGTGGCAGATACCGGCAGCGCGCCCGCCACCCGGCAGGATGAACTCCTTGAGCCGAGGCAGGTCTTCGTTGAAGTGGTCGAGCACCTCTTCGAGCCAGGTCACGTGCTCTTCGCGGATGGCCTGATGCCCGGGAATGCAGAGTTCGCCGCCGAGGTCGAAGAGGTGATGCTGCACTTCGTGAAGGACGCGGGCGACATCCTCCGGCACGGACTCGGCGAGCAGCATGCCGAGAATCGAGTTGAGTTCATCGGTGGTGCCGTAGGCTGCAACGCGTATGTTGTCCTTCGGGGTGCGCGTACCATCGCCGAGGCCGGTATCGCCCTTGTCGCCGGTGCGGGTGTAGATCCTGGATAGCCGATGTCCCATGCAGAACCGCCGAGTATAATTCCGGTAATCGAAGAAACCATCGGAGTTTACATCATGAGTACTGACGATTTGTTTGCGAAGATCATCGCGAAGGAACTGCCGTCCGACATGCTGCATCAGGACGAACTCGTCACTGCCTTCCGCGACATCAACCCGGGCGCACCCACGCACGTGCTGATCGTGCCGAACAAGGTCATCCGCACGGTGAACGACGTTACCGCCGCTGACGAAGCGGCCCTCGGCCGCATGTTCACGGTGGCCGCGAAGATCGCCCGCGAGGAAGGCATCGCGGAGTCGGGCTACCGTCTGCTCGTCAACTGCGGCGACCACGGACATCAGGACGTACCGCACATCCACATGCACCTCGTCGGCGGACGCGATCTCGGGCGCATGCTGTCTCCGGCAGACTGACGACCGGCGTTGCCGGCAGGCACCGCTGACACCAACACGTTCCGCGGGCACGCAGCGAATCACCGCCACGTTTCGCGCACGCACAACGAACCGCCACGTTTCGCGCACACAAGACGAACCACTACCTGGTTCCGCGCACACGCAGCAGACCATCACCGAGCCGAGCGACACCATGCCTGCACGCTTTTCCAGTGACACCTACATCACCACCGACGCCGTACAGATGGCGGTCGATGCCGCGCTGACGCTCGAACGGCCGCTGCTGGTCAAGGGCGAACCCGGCACCGGCAAGACCGAACTCGCCCACGTCATGGCCGAGCGCATCGCGGCGCCGCTCTTCACCTGGCACATCAAGTCCACCACGCGCGCCCAGCACGGGCTCTACGAATACGACGCCGTGTCGCGCCTGCGCGACTCGCAACTCGGCGACGACAAGGTGGCCGACATCGGCAACTACATCGCGCCGGGTGTGCTCTGGCGCGCCTTCACGAGCGAGCGCCGCGCGGTGGTGCTGATCGACGAAATCGACAAGGCCGACATCGAGTTCCCGAACGATCTGCTGCAGGAACTCGACCGCATGAGCTTCCACGTTCACGAAACGGGTGAAACCATCGAGGCGGCAGCCCGTCCGCTCGTCATCATCACCAGCAACAACGAGAAGGAGCTGCCCGATGCCTTTCTCAGGCGCTGTTTCTTCCACTACATCGACTTCCCCGACCGCGCCACCATGGAGCGCATCGTCGAATCGCACTACCCCGGGCTGAAGCAGGATCTGCTCGCGGCCGCGCTGAACGTGTTCTTCCACCTGCGCGAGGTGCCGGGGCTCAAGAAGAAACCCTCGACGTCGGAACTCCTCGACTGGATCAAGCTCCTGCTTGCCGATGAACTTCCGGCCGAAGCCCTCGGCGGCGAGAATCCGCATGCGGCACTGCCGAAGATGCACGGCGCGCTGCTGAAGAACGAGCAGGATGTGCAGCTCTTCGAGCGTCTGATCTTCCTCGACCGCCAGCAGCGGCATCGCTGAGCGCATGCTGCTCGACTTTCACGACAGGCTGCGTGCGGGTGGCATTCCGGTATCGATCACCGAATGGCTGACGCTCATGGGCGGTCTCGAGAAACAGCTCGGCGTGCTCGATCTCGATGCCTTCTACCATTTCGCGCGCCTCTGCCTCGTCAAGAACGAAGCGCTCTACGACCGCTTCGACCAGATCTTCCGCGACTACTGGTCGGGTCGCGAGCAGGCCTTCGAGGAGTGGACCGAGCAGTTTCTCGCCAGCATTCCGGGTGAATGGCTGCGCTCGCCCGGCATGCCCGAACTCACCGACGCGCAGCGTGCCCAGATCGAGGCGCTCGGTGGCTGGGACAAACTCATGCAGACGCTCGCCGAACGCCTCGCCGAGCAGAACGAAGCGCACCACGGTGGCAGCAAGTGGATCGGCACGGGCGGTACCTCGCCCTTCGGCTCGGGCGGCTTCAACCCCGAAGGCATCCGCATCGGCGACGCCGGCAGGCGCCAGGGACGCGCCGTGAAGGTCTGGGAGGAGCGCCGCTACAAGGACCTCGACGGCAATCGCGAGCTCGGCACCCGCAACTTCAAGATGGCGCTCCGCAAGCTCCGCAAACTCGCCCGCGAAGGGCGCCCCGACACGCTCGATCTCGAGAGCACCGTGCGCGGCACGGCCGAACAGGGTGGCCTGCTCGACCTGCACATGCAGGCCGAACGGCGGAACACCGTGAAGGTTCTGCTGCTGATCGACATCGGCGGCTCGATGGACTATCACGCCGAACTGACGAGCCGCCTGTTCTCGGCCGCGCGCGCCGAGTTCACCCGCCTCGACACCTTCTGGTTCCACAACTTCGTCTACGAAAGCCTCTGGCGCGAGAATCGCCGCCGGCGCGAAACCGCCGTGCCGACCACCGAAGTCATTCGCACCTACGGGCGCGACTACCGCCTGATCATTGTCGGTGATGCCACCATGGGACCCTACGAAATCATGACACCGGGCGGCAGCGTCGAACACTGGAACGAGGAAGCCGGAGCCGTCTGGTTGCAGCGCCTGCTGAAGGCCTTTCCCCACTGCGTCTGGCTCAACCCCGAAGACAGGGCGTGGTGGCAGCGTACACCGTCGGTGCGGGTCACCGAAAAGCTCATGGGCGGGCGCATGCACCCCCTGACCGTCGACGGCATCCAGGGCGCGATCGATACCCTGAAAACACCGCTCGCCCGGAATGCCGCACCACTCGCTCCCTGAATGTGCACCACCGTCGATGGTGCGCATCTTGCAGCACGTTTCCTGACGCGGCCATGATTCGCTTCGGACAAACTGTTCCACGACGGCTAGCCGTTTCGCCTCATGGGCGAAATGGTGAAATCCGATACCAGGCTTCGCCGGAGCAGAGGGCCGCGTCACCTGAACATCATCGACGGTGCCCAGGCCAATGGCTCGGGCGCCCGAGCACGCAAGAGACAGGTATCGCTGCGTGAAGCGCTCAGACAACGAGGAGGTTCGTGCCGGCAACCACGCGCCCACCGGGCGCTGTGCACGGCTGTCCGGCGGATCAAGGCCACGACGACGACCCGATGTGCGCACGCTTGCCGTGATCCTTGGCCTCGCCTTCGGTGCCTCCTGTGGCGGCGGCAGCAGTGGCGGCAAGACACTCGCTCCGGACAGCGGCGCCGCCAATCCGATCAGCAGCACGACCAGTCCCGACAATGACGCGGCCAATCCGGGCGATGGCACAGTCAATCCGGGTGGTAGCGCAACACCGAACGAATCGGCAGCCCCTGCGGACAACACGCTGGCCCCCGGCGAATCGAACGACGAATACCTGCCGCTGATTCTCGACGTCGATGCGACACCGGGCACCCTTCACTTCAGCTGGCCTGTGGCCGAGAAGGCCGTCACCCGCATCACTCTGTACGAGAACGATGTCGAGACCGACATCGAACTGCCACTGGCGCATGACATCGACGTCGATGCGTTGACGATCGAGCTTCCCGTCGTCTCTCATCTGACACCGTGGCAGAAGCTCGAATACCGTGTCGAACGCTGCATTCCCGAGTGTCTGAGTTCGCGACGCCGCGCGATTGCAACGGTGTTCGACCAGAGCCTCATCACAATGGATCCGGCCGAATCGATCGCTGGCGAACGTTTTGCCAGTGCCATGACCATCGACAAGGCAGGACGGTTCGCGGCGCTCGCCCTCCCCAAACGCGGAAAACTCGCCTTTCGCTACGCCGGCAACGGTGACTGGCTGGCCGAGGAACGCATCGATCTGGGACTGACGAACGGTGATCACGACGCCGACAGCCGCGAAATGGCCTTCGACATGGCCGACACGGCCAATACCATTGCCGTGCTGGTCTGGGAGCCCGGCAGCCCGACGCTGCCCGAGCTACGGCTTGTCGAGCAGGTAGGCGAAGGCTGGCTGGCGCTGTCGATGACGCTCGAACTCCCCGACTGGCCAGGCGACACGCCGTTCGACGAATGGCGCATCGGGATCAGTGACGACGGCGAACGCCTGCTCCTGCAGGCCAGAACCGCGGATTCCGGCTGGCATGCCGTCGTGCTCGAGCGCAGCAACGGCGAACTCGCCGTCGTCAGGTCACTCGACCACCCCGCCGCCATCGCTGCCATCGCTGCCGACCCGCGCCTGAATTCACTGATTCTCGCCGTCTCGGGCAGCAACGGGATCGACATCCTGCGCCTCGACCTCGATGCAGCGGCTGCCGGCGAACATCTCGGCACTCTCCCCGGTGTCGACCCGGCAAACCCACTCGAGATGCAGGCCGACAACGCACTCACCGCGATTGCCCTGTTCGCATGGGCCTCGGACGGCAGCGACACGCCGGTGCTGCGGCAACACAGTCTGGCGCCGGGGCTGCCTGTCGTTCACACCGAGCGCGGCCGCCGCATCGGTGCGGATGTCGGCGACAACACCGATGCAGACGTCGGCGCAAATGCCGGCGCGAATGCCGGCGCGAATGCCGGCGCGAATGCCGGCGCGAATGCCGGCGCGAATGCCGGCGCGAATGTCGGTGCGAATGTCGGTGCGAATGTGAACGCCGAAGATACGGCTCTGCGGCTTGTCGGCAACGACGACCTCTCGGTGCTCGCTTTCGGCTGGCAGAGGGACGCAGACAGCTGGCTCAAGGTCAGCCACCGTATCGATGGCGGCGAATGGCGCGACGGGCTGTCCTTGCCTTTCCCGGTCGACGGTCTCAGCACGCTCGATGCCGGCAGTGGTTTCCTCGAAGCGATGGCCATCGACGGTGACGGCGACACCCTGATGCTGTCGCTACCCAACCCTTCGACCAACGGACGTGCGATCATCCTGCACTGAACCCGTCCCGATTCGTGCCCGTCCGATGCCCCCCGAACGCGACCTCGAGAGCCTGCTCGACCCTGTCTACCATGAGTGGCTGAAGCTCAGCAACCCGCCTCTGCCGCCTGGCTATCAGCCGACACTTGCCGAGATGCGCGAAGGCTTCCGGTCGCAGACTGCGCTGTCGAACACCGACATTCCCGACACCGTCAGCTCACGCGATACCGCCATCGACGGTCGCGATGGGCATCGGGTTCCGCTGCGCATCTACCACTCGCGGAACCACCCCGATGCCAGCGAGGTGCTGGTATTCGTTCATGGCGGCGGCTGGGTGCTCGGTGATCTCGACACCCATCATGGCATCTGTGCCGATCTCACCGAGGCAACCGGTCGCATCGTGGTTGCGGTCGATTATCGCCTGGCGCCCGAAAACCCCTTTCCGGCACCGTTGCACGATGTCATCGATGTGCTCGAGGCGGTGCAGCATCAGCACGCAACACTCGGGCTACCGGACGGCCGCCCCGCGGTCGTGGGTGACAGCGCCGGAGCCAGCCTCATCCTGGCAGCCGCCTTGACGCTGCGCGATACACCGGCCGCGCCCACGCGGCTCGCGCTCGTCTACCCGGGCGTCGGTGCCGACATCGACCGTCCGTCCTTCATCGAGAACCGCGATGTACCCGGACTGACCGACGATCTCATGCGTTTCTTCTTCGCCAGCTACATCGGCGGCGCCGAAACACTCCCTGATGTACTTGCCGCGCCGCTTCTGGCCGAGAGTTTCAGGGGGTTGCCGCCGATCTTCATCAGTGGCGCCGAATTCGACCCGCTTCGCGACAATGCCACAGACCTGAAGGCGCGTCTGGATGACGATGGCGTGGAGGCCGAGCTGCGCATCGAGCCCGGTATCGGCCACGGCTATCTGTGGGTTCGCCGCCAGTCGGCACCTGCGGCCCGCGCCTTCGTGGCGCTCAGCGAATTTCTTCGGGCGGGTACACGCTGAGCATGCGCCGGAGATCGACGAGCAGTGCCTGATTCACGTCCTTGGCATTGACCACGTCGAGCGCCCGGAAGCCGAGCTTGAGCAGTGCTTCGAGCGGCTTCTCCGAGTTCTTCGTGAGACTCAGCAGACTGGCCGAGGTGGCGAGCTGCGGGCCGTCTTCATGCAGGCGGATGTTGTTCGTCAACTGCATGATCTTGCGCGTCAGCAGATACGCCTGGGACTCCTCGCGATGGCGCAGGATGAACCCGTAACGATTGCCCTTGAGCCCCGCCACGTGATGCGCCCGCTGATACATCGCGTGCAGCGAACGACGCACCAGAGGCTCGAGCCTCAGCACCTGTTCCACCGAGCGTGGTCGGCCAAGGTCATCGATCATGAAGACATCGATGCAGAGGAGACTCAGGTGCTCGTCGATGTCGTTGATGTCGTCGAGATAGCTCCTGATGCACTGCAGGAACGGCAGGCTCTCCTCGTCGAGTTCGAGCTGATCGATGAGTTCACGCGGCGTCAACGGCATGAGTGCCGATGCGCTGCCCGCAGCAGCGCTTGCCGCTCTCGCAGTGGTCTCACCTTGCGGACTCGCCGCCGCTGGTGAATGCGCCTCGGCCGAGGCCGCGTCAGGCACACCTACCGACTCGGCAACGGATTCCGAGGGTGTCGGCGCAGTCGCCACATCTTCCGATTCAGGCGCCGCGGGCGCGGGGCTTTCGGGAACAGCATCGGGTGATGCGAGCAGGAACAGCCCGGCATTTACCGTCTCGGCATCGGCCTGCCGCGACGCCTGATCGTCGATATCGAGCCGCCAGGCCAGCGACACCTGACTGCCGTCGGGACGGCGCCAGTCGCTCTTGCGCCACTGGCCGGTGACAGGGTTGTCGATGGCCTCGATGGGCATGAGCATCTCGGCCGGCTGCCCTTCGAGCATGACATCGTCTTCCAGACCGATCAGCCGGCGCGCCGACTCGCTGACCTGAGCAATGATGCGTGACTCATCCACCAGCACGAAAGCGCCCACGCGACGCTCGAGCGCCTGCTCGAGCAGGCGCCGATCCCGCCCGCCGCGCCGCCGTTCACGAACAAAGCGCGCCAGCGCATCGATGCGGCCGAGCAGCAACTCGCTCGATTCGTTCTTGAACATGCATTCGATGGCCCCGGCGCGGAGGCTGCGCCGGATGATGTGATCGGCGTAGGTGCCGGTGAGCACGGTGCAGAACAGATCCGGCTGGTTGCGATCGGAGAGCAGCAACTGACAGAGCGTGTCGCCCGTGGTCTCGCCGAGGTAGTAGTCCACCACGGCGATGTCGATGCGGTGTCTGGCGGCGTTGGCAAGCGCTTCTTCCTCGCTTGCCGCAAGCAGCACCCGGTAACCCTGCTTCTCGAAGAGATCGCGCAGCGAGAGACGAATGGTGGCCGAATCGTCGATCACCATGAGCGTGATGTCGCTGTTGTCGAGGTGCTCCTCCGGCGAGCACTCGTCACTGTCGGGCAGCGGTTGCATCAGACGCTGCAGCAGGGACTCGAGCTGTTGGTAATTCTTCCAGGCCAGCAGTGCCGTGTACGGGCGAGCGCTGACCCAGGCGCGCGTTTCGGCGCGCATGTCAGTGGACATGACCAGCACCGGCAGATCGCGGAATTCGCTCTGTTCGAGTTGTTCGGCGAGTTCACTCGCGGCACTGTCGTGCAAGGGCGGCCAACCGAACAGCAACCCTGCGTACTCGTCACCGAACTGCTGGTACTGGCCGGTGAGGGCTTCGGCGGCGGCGGCGTAGTCGTCGACGGATTCGACACGGTATCCGAGCGAGCGCGCATGCTTCTCCAGCACATAGCGCATCGTGGCCGAGGGTTCGACAAGCAGAAGTCGGTTGTTCATCATCAGACGGCAGCTCGACGTTTTGTGGCAATTCGCTTCACGACATGTCTTGCCGGTTCTGGCAAGTCTCCCTTTGCCGACATGATTGACTGAAACTCCGGTGTTCCACTGAACAGTGCGCTAGCTTACCGCATAATTCCGCCATGAACCTGCCGGCAGACACTCGCCGATTCAGCCGGAGCCGGCAGGAGCACGACCTATGGTGCCTGAGCGACTTCGAACCGGTCAACCAGGGATTTCACCGCGCGGTGCGTCAAAACCTGCAGTGCGTCAAGAACAGGAGAACTGGCCGATCCCGGAAACGGCAGAGCCGCCAGATGGACAACGATCACGATTCCGACAACAGCCGTTCAACGGCACGGGGTGAGCGCAGCGACGCCGCCCTCGAAAGCGAGGTTGACGACGATGCGGCGCTGGTGCAGGCGGCCCGCGCCGGCGATGCAGCGGCTTTTGCCGACCTCCTCGAGCGCCACTACAACCGCATTCACGGGCTCGCCTTCCGCCTCACGGGCAGCGCCGCCGACGCCGATGACCTGACCCAGGACGTCTGCACGGCACTGCCTCGCAAGCTCGCGGGCTTTCGTGGCGACGCGCGCTTCGGCACCTGGCTGTATCGCGTGGTCGTGAACGCGGCACATGATCGTCGACGCCGTCAGAAGACGCATGCCGAGGCCGCTGCCGCCTGGGGCGAGCGCGAGCGCGCGACGCGTCTCGAACTGGCCGAAGCACGCCAGCGCCGCGAGTGGCTGATCGAAGCCATGCAAGGCCTCGGCGACGATCTGCGCGACACCCTCGCGCTCTGCCTTGCCGGACTGACGCAGGCCGAAGCGGCCCGGGTGCTGGACGTTGCCGAAGGCACGGTGAGCTGGCGCATGGCCGAGGCGCGCAAGCAGCTTCGTCGCATCGACGAGGAACAGCAATCATGACAGACGACCGACACGACAATCCGCCCGAGCGCGATGACGAGCCCGGCGGCAATGACCCGCTGCTCCGCCTCGGCCAGGCGCTCGACGAACTCGCGCCGACGCCCGACCCCGCGCGGCGCGCCAACACCATCACACTTGCACTCGATGCATTCGAGCGTCACCAGGGAAATGCTTCCGAGGCGCGTCTCAATCCCGAACCCACAACAGAACAAGGATTCGGGCACATGAACTCAGACAGCAACACCAGCGGCACGACGCCGATCAGCAACACGACGGCAAGCACGGACGCCCCCGGCGCCTCGGGCGCTTCGGGCAAGGCGCCATCATCATGGAAGCTCCGTCCCACCTGGGTGGCGGTGGCCGCAACGATCACGCTCGCGGTGACGGTGGTGCCGCTGGTCATCGACCACAGTGATGACGACACCGGCGAACCGATCGTGGCCAGTCGTGACGAAACAGCATTGACACTGCGTGAAGACCCGACCAGCGGAAACTCGGCGAGCGAAGAAACTGCCAGCGAAAACCGTGCGGGCAACCATACGGCGAACGAAGCATCCGCCAGCGAAAACCCGGCCAGCGACAATCCGGCCGGCGAAAAGGTGGCGAGCGAAATCCCGGCGAGTGCCGAAGAATCACTACAGATTGAATATACAGCCAGCAACAAGGGTTTCGCGCAGGAGACCGCGATCGAATCGGACGGGGCCAGCGCTGCACGCGTCGCCACGGCCGCCGATTCTGCGGCAGCAGACCTTGCCGCCCCGAGCGCGGCGGCGGCGCCCTTCACCGCACAGCGCCGAGGCGAATCTGCCGGCCTCACGGTCAGGCCGGTACCGGACACGAACACCGAGTCCTTTGCCAACGCGGCAGGCAACCCGCTGAAGATCACGCGCGAAGCTCCCGTATCGACCTTCTCGATCGATGTCGACACGGCCTCGTGGAGCACGCTCAGAAACAGCCTGATGCAGGGCATGCTGCCACCGCCCGAGGCCATTCGCATCGAGGAGATGATCAACTACTTCGACTACGTGCTGCCGGCGCCCGAAGGCGACACGCCCTTCGCGGTCAGCTACACGGTGGAACAGACGCCGTGGAACGCGGACACGAAACTGCTTTCGCTCGCACTGCAGGGCAAGGAAATCACCGCACGCCCGCCCCTGAATCTCGTGTTCCTGATCGACACCTCGGGCTCGATGGATCAGCCGAACAAGCTGCCGCTGCTCGTACAGTCGCTGAAACTGCTGCTCGGCCGACTCGGTCCCGACGACGAGATTGCCATCGTCACCTACGCCGGCAGTGCCGGGCTCGTGCTCGAGCCGACTGCCGCCACGGATGGCGAGACGATTGCCGCCGCGCTCGAGAACCTTCAGGCAGGTGGCGGCACGGCCGGTCAGGCCGGGCTGCAACAGGCCTACGCCACAGCGCGCAAGATGAGCGCCGAGGGCGAAGTGTCGCGCATCGTGCTCGCCACCGACGGCGACTTCAACATCGGTATCAGCGACCCCGAAGCCCTGACGGACTACATTGCCGACAAGCGTGAGCAGGGTAGCTATCTCAGCGTGCTCGGTTTCGGCCGCGGCAACCTCGACGACACCACCATGCAGGCGCTGGCACAGAACGGCAATGGCCAGGCCGCGTACATCGATACCCTGGCCGAAGCACAGAAGGTGCTCGTCGACCAGTTCGACGGCGCCCTCTTTCCGATCGCCGACGACGTCAAGATCCAGGTGGAATTCAATCCGGAGGTGATCGCGGAATACCGCCTGATCGGCTACGAAACCCGCGCGCTGGCGCGCGAGGACTTCAGCAACGATGCCGTCGACGCGGGTGAAATCGGCGCGGGACATCAGGTGGTGGCACTGTATGAAGTGACGCCCGTGGGCTCACCCGCCGTGCGCGTGTCGCCACTTCGTTACGGCAGCGATGGTACGAAAGCAGCCGCAACCACCAGTGCCGTGAGCGACGACAAGGTGGCCGCTGATGGCGACGCATCGTCACCTGGCGACGCCAGCGGTAACGCGGCCACCGCAGCCGGCGAGAGCACATCTCGGCACGAGGAGCTGGCCTTTCTCAAGCTTCGTTACAAGCAGCCGGGCGAATCACGCAGCATGCTCGTCAGTACGCCGATCGTCGCCTCGCCGGTACATGACCCGGATGCCGACGCCGCCGCAACCGGCGATCTCGCCTTCGCCGCAGCCATTGCCGGTTTCGGACAACTGCTCCGCGGCGACGACAAGTGGCTGGGTGACTGGGGCATCGAACAGGCCATCGCTCTCGCACTGGCCCACCGCGGCGACGACGAATTCGGGTATCGTCAGGAGGCGATTCAACTGATGCGACTGGCCGACGGTCTCGGTCGTTTCTGAATCCAGGCACAGCAACCGTCTGCTGCGCGAATGCCGTTCCCGTCGAACGGCGCTCGCGCAGCGCGTTTCCGAACATGACAGGCAGCTCGACCATGACGACCGGCACTTCTCCCCTTCGCGGCATCCTGTTCGACAAGGATGGCACCCTGATCGATTTCAACGCAAGCTGGATGGCCCCGTGCAAGGCCGCGGCGGCATGGCTGGCCGAGACTGCCGGACAGCCGGAACGCAGCGGCGAACTCCTGACGCTCGGGGGGTTCGACGCGGCCAGCGACACCTGGGCGGCCGATTCACTGCTTGCCAGCGGTACCGCCGACCAGGTCCTGGCACTGTGGAGCGATGCCCTGGATGTATCCGTGGGTGATGCCGAACGCATCCGCATGGCGAGTTTCTTCGAAGACGCTTCTGCCGTTCCCTATCCTGCCGTCGATGACCTCCGCGCCTGGTTCGAACGCTGGCGCGCACGCGGCTATGCCCTCGGCATCGCGACGATGGATGACGAGCGCGGCGCGCGGCATCTGCTCGAGCAACTCGACGCTGCCGACAGCGTCGACTTCGTGGCCGGTTACGACAGTGGTCACGGCCTCAAGCCCGAACCGGGCATGCTGCTGGCCTTCTGCGATCTCTGTCAGCTGCAACCGGCAGAGGTCGTCATGGTCGGCGACAGCCCGCGCGATCTCGCCATGGGGCGCGCCGCCGGCGCCGGGCTGGTGGTCGGCATTGCCGGTGTCACCGCAAGTCACGAGGAACTCGCACCACTCGCCGATCACGTGCTCGACGCGCTGGAGGCGCTCGAACACCTGCCCGAGCTTCAGGACGCCACCCACCGGGAGCAGGCATCGGAAGAAAACCGTGCGCCATGAACAGCGGTGGCGACAGTGACACTACCGGCAATGACACTACTGGCAACGGCAACGGCAACGGCAACGGCAACGGCAACGGCAACGGCAACGGCAACGGCAACGGCAACAACATGACCGTAGCACCACCGCCAACCGGTGTTCTGACCGACGTCGCGCCGGGACTCGCGCGCATCCTCTGCCCGAACCCGTCGCCCTTCACTCTGCACGGCACCTGGACCTATGTCATCGGCGACCTTGCGCGCGCGGATGCGGGACTGGCCGTCGTCGATCCGGGGCCTGCCGATGAAGGGCATATCGCGGCACTGCTCGACGCCGTACCTGCCGAGCGCATCACTCACGTCATCATCACCCATACGCATCGCGATCATTCACCCGGCGCTGCCATCCTCGAACGCCACACCCGCGCACCAACGCTCGCCCTCGGCCCGCACGGGATGGGTCGAACGCTGGTCGACGACGACTTCGTCATCGGCGCCGATGCGGACTTCATACCCGATCGGGTACTGGCAGACGGTGAAACGATTGCGGGTGACGGCTGGTCGCTCGAATGCCTGCATACCCCGGGGCACGCCGCCAACCACCTCTGCATGGCCAATCCGGATGCTGGCTGGCTGCTCGTCGGTGACCACCTCATGGCCTGGTCCACCACCATCATCTCACCACCTGATGGTCACCTCGGTGATTTCCTGGCGAGTTGCCAGCGCATCCGCGCGAGGCCCGAGCGCACGCTGTGGCCCGCCCACGGCGACCCGATTCACGACAAGGAAACGCTCATCGACAAGCTTGTCGCACATCGTGAACAACGTCTGCAGGCCATACTCGACGCCGTGGCCGCGGGCAACCCTGGCATCGAGGCGCTCGTGCAGGTCGTCTACCGCGACATCGACGCACGCATGTACCCGGCCGCCGCACGCAGTCTGCTGGCTTCCATCATCTACCTCGAAGACCAGGGCAGGCTACGACGTCACTGCACGGACGGACAGGTCAGCTGGTCAACAGCTAACTGATCACCGGTTTGCCGTCAATACGCGTGTACATGCGTGTCTGCGGCTTGTCGTCGTCGGCATCGAGTTGACGCAGCAGTTCGCTCAGCACGAATCGCGTGACGCCGGCCAGTCGGATCTCGCCTGGCTCGGCGGCGTCGAACCAGCGGAGATCGAGCAGTTCTCCGTTGCCTCTGGGTTCGGTGCTGGCGATCGTCGCCACCGTGTCGACGTCGACACCGAAGAAGCGCGCATGAAACCGAATCGGTTCACTCTCGGGCGTGATGGCGCGCGCGACCGGCCACAGTGGATCGAGGGTGGGCACGAGACCACTTGCGGCGATCGTCTGCCAGCTCTCGCTCGCCGGCTGTGCACAGGCATCGCGACGCAAGGAATCGGTAATGCAGGCCTCGCCGATCAGCAGCCCGGCCTCCTCGAAGGTTTCACGAATGCCCGCCATGGCAAGCGCATGCGCTTCGCGCGCATCGCCTTTCACGGCCAGCGCCGCAATGCTGCTCGCGGACAGCTCACCGATGGCACAGGCATCGGCGTCATCGGCGTCGACAGCACCTCCCGGAAATACGTACACGTCGGGCATGAAGCGGTGCGAGGAGGCACGTCTTCCGAGCAGCACATCGACGCCGGAGGCGCGGCGCCGATACAGAAGCACGCTGGCGGCATCACGCGGTGTGGCCACGGCAACGCCCGCAGCGGCATCACGCGGTGTAGTCACGGCAAGCCCCGCAGCAGACCGTCGAAGGGCTGAACACCAACCCTGTCCCCCGCCGCCACCGCCGCCACTTCGGCATCGATGACGATCAGGCAGTTGGCGAGGCTCATCGAACTCAGGCGCCCCGCACCCTGCTTGCCGGTGCTCCGTACCAGCACCTTGCCGTGCTCGTCGATGCGCATGATGCCGCGCTGATACTCAACCCGGCCGGGTGTCTTTCTGAGTGACGACTCGGCCGTGGCCGGGAACACGGGCGCGGGCAGGTATGGACTACCGAGCAGCGCGGCGATGGCCGGCCTGACGAACTGCAGAAAGGTCACCATCACGGCCACGGGGTTTCCGGGCAGACCGAAGAAGACGGCATCACCGACATGACCGAAGGCCAACGGACGCCCCGGACGCATCGCGATGCGCCAGAAGCCGACATCGCCGATGGCCGCAAGCGATCGGCCGACGAAGTCGGCATCGCCCGTCGAGACACCACCCGAACTCAGTACGAGATCCGCGCGTTCTGATCCTTCCTGCATTGCCGCGAGCGTCGCCTCGGCGGTATCGGCAACCACACCGAGATCGATGAGTTCGACGGCGGGGCTGTCGAGGAGCGCTGCAAGGACATGGCGGTTGCTGTCGAAGAGCTTGCCGGGCGGCAGCGGTGTGCCCTCGGGGTGCGCGGTGAGCGTGACCAGTTCATCACCGGTGGTGAACACCGCCACGCGGAGCGGTCGCACGACACGGCAGCGGCGAATGCCCAGAGACGCCAGCACACCGATATCGGCGGCATTCAGCACGCGCCCCGGCGCGAACAGCGCTTCGCCGAGCGCGACATCCTCACCCGCTGCACGCACGTTCTTGCCCGGCACGGCGCGACTGTCGATACGCACCTCATTCTCGCCAACCACGGCGGCATGCTCCTGTATGACCACCGTGTCGGCCCCATCGGGCATCTCCGCACCCGTGAAGATGCGTACCGCCTCGCCTGCGTTTACCAGCCCGGAAAAACGCTCACCGGCCAGCGCGCGCCCGATGACCCGAAGCGTGGTTTCGCCCGCATCCGGGACGCTGTCCGCGTGAATGGCATAGCCATCCATGGCGGCGTTGCGTGCCGGCGGTACGTTCGCGGGCGACACGATGGCCTCGGCAAGCACCCGATCGCGCAGCCGGTCGAGCGCCAGGGTTTCGCTGGCACCCGGCGCATCGATGTCGATCCCGCGTACCGCCGCGGCCATGCGCGCCCGCGCCTCGGCCACCGGCATCAGCGCCGTATCGCGCGGGTCATCACAGGAGGGTTGCTGTTCGATCATGACTTTCGGGTATCGCCTCTTGCACGCACCTCGCCCGCTGCACGCGCCTCGCCCGCTTCCCACGTCTCGTCTGCCTCGAACACTTCGCGCACGCCGCCGGTCCTGAGCCACGCCTCGGCCGCGCCGCGGTCGTCCTCGGTATTGATGTTGACGAACATCCGGCATAGATCGGCGGCCGGCACCGCGACCTTCTCTTCACCCTGGTACCAGAGATCGATCTTCCGCTCCCCGGCAGCGAGGAAGGCCTCGAGCGAGGCCAGACAGGCGCGACGCACGAGCAGGAAGATGGGTTGTTCACGCGTCCCGTCGAAAGGTACGGCGACATCGGCTTCGACCGATTCCAGCGACGCAAGCAGCCGTTTCGGCAGTTCCGGACCGATGAATGGCGAATCGCAGGGGCACATGAAGACGAAGTCGGTGTCGAGAGTGCGAAGACCGGTCAACAGCCCGGCGAGGGGGCCAGGATAATCGGGCATGGTGTCGGCCACCACCGGCGGCGTGGCAAGATGAGTTGACAGGCCATCATGACTTTCGGACATGTCCCGAACCAGATCGAAATAGCGTTCGTGATTGCGGTTGGCATTGATCACGATCCGTTCGGACACCGGCACCATGGCCTGCAGCACATGTGCGGCCATGGGTATTCCGCCGAGAGTCACAAGGCCCTTGTCCTGCCCCTGCAGACGCCGGCCGAGTCCACCGGCAAGCACCACCACGCCAAGCCCCGGAATCAGACTCATTGCTTGCCTCCGAGCTGCGCAAACAAGCCGGTGAGAAAAGCCTCGAAGCTGCCGCTGGACGCTGCCTCGAGGGCGCTCTGGTCGGCAAGGGACGAGGCCGCCAGTGCGTCCATCTCGCGTTCGAAGGCAGCGTCGAGCGGCGCGGCAAGGTGGGCTTCGTGCTGCCGACGAGACAATGCAAGCACGACCCCGGAAAAACTGCCCGTGTCGAACACCTGTTCGAGCATGCGTGCCGATGGCGTCAGGGAAGGGTCTTCCACCCTGGCCAGTTGCGTATCGAGCGCTCTGACGTAGCGCGGTTCGGTTTCGTTGCGGTCGAGCCAGGCGGCCAGCGGCCGGAGTGGTTCGAGTATGTCACGTGCCCAGTCGGCGAGCGCCACGGTTCCGTGTGAGGTCTCGAGTTCGAGCCCGGGTTGGCGGCCATCGTGGGCCACACGACGCATGTTTTCGGCAATGCGCACCATGTCGGTTGCGTCGAGCGGGTGCGGATCGGCCAGCCAGCAATGCAGCATGAGCAGTTCGATCGCGGCCACGGTATCGACATCGAGTCCTGCCGGATGAAAGAGGTTCACGTCGAGCGAGCGCAGTTCGAGATAGCGGATGCCGCGACGCTTCAGCGCCATGATCGGAAACTCACCACGTTCGGGAATCTGCTTCGGACGCACCGAGGAATAGAACTCGTTTTCGATCTGCAGGCGGTTGACGCTGAGTTGCTGGAGCGCACCACTGGCGTCATGCAGCCCGAGTTTTTCGTAAGGCGGGTGTGGCGCGGTCACATGATCGATGATGTCGCCGACATAGTCCTCGAAACAGGTGTGCCTGACGGCGAGGTTGATCGGTTCGTCATCGCGGTAGCGATAGCCGATGCGCCCCATCCGCAGCGAGGTGCCTTCGGGCGCGAAGCGCGTGTTGCCGAAACGCTCGAGTTCCTCGCCTTCGCCCTCGCCGAGGAAGCTCGGACAGACTGCCGGTGAAGCGCCGAAGAGGTAGGGCACCAGCCAGCCGATGCGCTGCAGGTTCTGCGTCATGCGGAAATAGCCGCGGGTGATGTCGTCCTGCGTAACCGTGGGAGTACCATCCGGCCCGCTCGCCTTCCCGAAGCCACCCGGCGCGAACGCGGCATCCGGCATGGAGAAATTGAAATGAATGCCGGCGATGGCCTGCATGCGACGACCGTAGCGAAGCGCAAGACCGCGTCGGTATACGTGTTTCATGACACCGTTGTGCGAACTGCCGTACTGACCGATGCGCACGCTTTCACTGCCGTCGAGCAGGCACGGCATGCTGGTGTTCCAGAAGATTTCCCCGTTTTCGAGCTTGCGCGCGACGTAGCGATGCAGGTTCTCGAGATAGCCGAGCGCCGCGGTGCCGCCGGCAACGGGTGGTGTTACCATCTCGATCAGTGCTTCGGAGAAGTCGGTAGTGATATGCGGGTGCGTCAGCGGTGCCCCCAGTGTCTGCGGATGATCACTCTGGGCGATGCGCCCTTCCCCGTCGACACGCAGACATTCCCTTTCAAGGCCGACGCGGCGCCCTGCCAGTACGTCGGGGTCGTGGTTGCTGATGAGGTTTTCGACCGCTCTGGTAACGTCGGAATACACCTTGGACTGGCCTCGAAAAAGTGGCAGCAGCGAGTGTAACCCAGGCCCTTGTACTACGCAGACAGCATGAGCCCGTCAACAACCTTGTACGCCCCGGACACATGATCTCCATCAATCGCGTTGCCAATGGCAACGGACCCTATACACTGCTCCTGCACGGGTTGTTCGGCGACCTCGACAACCTCGCGCGACTCGGCCGGGCACTCGATGATCGTTACCGTGTGGTCCGCGCCGACCTTCCCGCCCACGGCGACTCGGGCAGCGCGAACGAACTCACGATCGACGTCATGGCCGAGGCCATGCTCGACGTGCTTGCCGACGAATCCTCGGGGAACGGCAACTGGCGGCTGATCGGTCACTCGCTCGGCGGCAAGGTGGTGATGCGCATGGCGGCCGATCCGCGCTGCCCGCCCCTCGCGGCGATGATCATCGCCGACATGGCACCGCGCGTCTATCCACCGCACCACCAGTCGATCATCGACACCCTGCTCGCGCTCGACCTCGACACCATCAGGAGCAGGCGTGATGCCGATGGCTTGCTGGCGCAGCACATCGACAGCCCGCAAGTCAGGGCTTTCCTGCTCAAGAGCCTCCGTCGCGACGAATCCGGCACCTGGCGCTGGGCACTGGACCTTGCGAGCATTGCCGGGAACTACCCGAGCATTTCGGCAAGCCCCCGTATCGAGGCCCCGATCGACACCCCCGCCCTGTTCATTCGCGGTGGCGCCAGCAACTATGTTCGTGATCAGGACTGGACAACCATCGAGTCCCTGTTCCCGCGCGCGGAGCTGGCCACGATCGATGGTGCCGGTCACTGGCTGCACGCCGAACGCCCCGACGAATTCGCACGCCTCTGTCTCGACTTTCTCGCAAGGGCCGATACCGACGACGGCTGAGGCGCTGCGACGCGACCAGCACGACCCAGCACGACCCAGCACGACCCAGTTCGACGCCACGATCGCACCGGAACTCCATCATGCCAACACCCAGCTTCTACTGGTTCGATTACGAAACCTTCGGGCTCGACCCGGCCTGGGATCGGCCGGCGCAGTTCGCCGGGCTGCGCACCGACCTCGACCTGAAGGTTGTCGGCGAGCCAAGGGTGCTCTACAACCGGCTCACCGACGACTACCTGCCCGACCCGGGTGCCGCCGCCATCACCGGCATCACGCCCTCGACGGTCAACCAAGAGGGACTGAGGGAGGTCGAGTTCATCCGGCAGGTTCGTGCCGAACTCGGCGCTCCGGGCACCTGCTCGCTCGGCTACAACACCATCGGCTTCGACGATCACTTCACTCGCTATACCCTGTACCGGAATTTCTTCGACCCCTACGAACACGAATGGGCCAACGGCAATTCGCGCTGGGATCTCCTCGACATCGTGCGCCTGACGCGGGCGCTTCGCCCCGAAGGCATCGCGTGGCCGACTCGGGACGACGGAAGCCCGAACAACAAGCTCGAGCACCTGAGTGCAGCCAACGGCATCCTGCATGCGCAGGCACATGACGCGCTCTCGGACGTACATGCAACCATCGGCATGGCGCGTCTGATACGCGAGCACCAACCACGCTTGTTCGACTATGCCTTCGCGCATCGCGGCAGACAGGCCGTGGCCGAGAAACTGAACGTGCAGCGGCGTGAGCCACAGATACTGGTTTCGAGCCGCATCCCGGCTGCGCGCTCGCACCTTGCCGTGGTGCTGCCGCTGATGCTGCATCCGGGCGACGCGAAGAAGGTGTGGCTGTTCGATCTTGCCCACGATCCCGAGGCGCTCCTCGCCACGCCACCCGGAGAGATCGAGAAACCGAGCCAGCATGGCCTGGTCAGCGTGCGCACCAACCAGTGCCCCGTGATGGTGCCGATGTCGGTACTGCGTGACGCCGATGCCGAACGTCTCGGCATCGATCGCGCCGCGCTCGAACGTCACCTGGCCGCCGCCGGCGTGCTCGATACGGCGGGGTTTCTGCCCGAACTGGCCAGTCATCTCGACACACCTGTTGTCGACGGACCACGCGATGCCGACGGCAGTCTCTACGGTGGCGGCTTCTTCGGCGACGAGGATCGGCGCCGTATCCACCATGTGCACGCGGTCGCCAGCCCCGAAGCGCTGCGGGAACTCGAGGGCCAGTTCCTCGATGCACGACTCAACGAGATGCTCTGGCGCTACCGCGCACGCAACTGGCCTGAATCACTCGACCACGACGAACAGGCGCGCTGGCAGGATTTCTGCCGTGACCGGCTTCTCGACACGAAGGCCCCCTGGCGCGATTACGCTTCCTTCATGGCGAGTCTTGCCACGACCGATTTCGGTGCAAGGGAAGACTCGCTGCGACCGGCCTTCGAACAACTGGCCCACGATGCCGCCGTACGCCTTGGCTTGCCCACCGACTGACCGAGGCGACCAGTCTCGGCAGCAAGCAGCCTCAGTTCTTGCGTCGACCGCCGCCGTCGAGGAAGTCGGTACCGCTCATGAGTGGCGACACGGTGGAAAAGGCAAAGAAGGCGAAGAAGAGAAAGAAGAACAGGAACCGCCCGTTGGCGAGTTCGGGGATGGTCATGAGCACCAGGGGCACGAAGGCGATGGCGTAGAGCACGAAGCCGTAGGCGGCGTGCACGTAGATGTTCATGATCGAGTTGGTGATGTCAGTGCGGTAGACGCCACTCAACACGAGGCTCAGCAGCACCAGCACCACGGACGGCACCATCGGTGAGAGCAGATCCCGCACGGCAATGCCCAGAACCGAATGCCCCGCCGCGAGGAACACACAGCCCAGCACCGCACCTTCGAAGATCCCCCTGAGCAGCGTCGGGAAACGGATCTGGCGCAGAACGACCCGCACCAGAGGCTTTCCGACCTCGTTGAGAAATGAAGATGAATGCGACATGAGTGGCGGTGAAGCGCAATTGACGAACGAAAATGCCTGCAAGGCGTGTATCCAGGTACCTCGTCTTCAAGCCGGTCCGGCAGTCTAGCACCACCGGCTGATCCGGAGATTGTTTCACAATTTACAACAGAACAGAAAGTGTGACATAGTTCTCATTCCTTACACCGCGCTTCCTGACCGAAAGGATGGTTTCATCGCCGTTGCCAGCGTTCATCGATGTATTGCTCCTGCGGACGATAGTTGACCTTGTAGGCCATCTTCTGACACCCCTCCACCCAGTAGCCGAGGTAGAGATAGGGAATCTGCAGTTGCTGGCAGAGCACGATCTGCCGAAGGATGCAGAACCGGCCCAGACCGCGTCGGCTTTCATCGGGTTCGAAGAAGGTGTAGACCGCCGATAGCCCGTCGGCCGTGGCATCGGTTACCGCCACGGCAAGAAGCTGGCGATCCCGGCGGACTTCGAGAAACAGGGTCTCTCCCCAGGGGTTCAGCAGGAAACGCTGGAAGTCTTCCGAATCGGGATTGTCCATGCCACCGCCGGGATGACGTGCCGCGAGGTAGCGGCTGTAGAGTTCGTGGTATTCCTGCGTGTAGCGCGCCGGCACGAGATCGACTTCAAGATCGCCGTTACCGCGAAGATTGCGACGGTCGCCACGAGACGGCGTGAATTCGTCGCACAGCACTCGCACCGGCACACAGGCCGAGCAGTCGATGCAACCCGGGCGGTAGATGTATTCTCCCGAGCGACGGAACCCACGTCCGATCAACTGGTTGTAGAGAAGACGCTGTTCGGGATGGTGCGGGTCGGCATAGATGTTGATGGCGCGCTTGCCCGGCAGATAACTGCACTCACTGACCGATCCCTGATACAGCTTGATCTGCTGCTGACCCATCTAGGGCTTGTCGACGGTTGCGGCACCAGCCCGAGTTGCGGCACCAGATCGAAGGGTTGAGGCAGGAACCGCACCCGTCGGTATTGCGCGTTGTTCTTTCGGCTTGACCAAAGCTCCCTCCTCGCGCCATGTCCGACGCGTTCTCGGCCCTCAACGGTGCGAGCGTGGCCAGTGGCGTGGCCAGTGGCGTGGCCGATGGCGCAGCCAGTACCCCGTTGACGGACTTCCGCCCATCCTACCATCGAGGCTTGTCATGCCGTTGCGCCTCATCCAGGCCGATTGCCCACCACCTGTTCGATACCCTGCAGGTAGAAGTCGTACATGACCGCCGGCCCCCATTGGTCACGAAGTTCTCCGAAGAGTTGCGAGGCCCGCCGCCAGTTGCCTTCGCGGCTTGCCTTCATGGCCTCGCGATGCAGTGCAAGCAACTCGGTGGTTTCGGCGCTGACTTCATCCGCACGCCCGAGCGCTTCATAAAGCGTCAGCGGCTGACTGCGGCCCTTGACCGTGAGGGTATCGAGTTCACGGAACAGCATGTTCGGCAAGGCTTCGACCAGGCGATCGCTGACCACCACCCCGACGCCGTAACGGCGCGTCTGCGCTTCGAGCCGCTCGGCGATGTTCACGGTATCGCCCACCACGGTGTAGTCACGGCGGTAGCTCGAACCCAGTGGCCCGACCATGGCCGGGCCCGAGGCCACGCCGATACCGCAACGAATCGGCGGCCAGCCGCGCGCTTCGATTCGCTGGTTCACGCCGGCGAGTTCACGCTGGATGTCGAGCGCGGCACAGAGCGCATCGTATTCGTGGGTCTTGCTGCGCGCCGGCGCCCCCCAGACCGCCATGATGCTGTCGCCCATGTACTTGTCGATGGTGCCGCGATGACGCACGACGATGCGGCTCGTGAAACCGAAGAACTCGTTGAGCCACTCCGCGAGCTTCCCGGGTTCGAGCGTTTCGGCAATACTCGAGAACCCCACCACATCGCAGAACAGCACGCTGACCTCGCGCTGCTCGCTGGCGAAGTCCATGTTGCCAGCCTGTTGACGGTACTGTTCGACAAGTTCACCCGGTACGTACTGCGCGAGCAGGCCATGCATGCGCTTGTGATCGCGCATCTCGCCGATCCAGTCGAGCAGCACGTGAATCACGAACAGGAGGAAAACGATCAGCAGCGCGAATTCCTGGGGTATTTCGCTGACCGCGCTCACCGCCTCACGCGACGAAAAATGCACGCACAGGATGGCCACCACGGAGAGCACGACCAGCAACGCCGCTCCGACGGGACGCAGCCGCGGCAACAGGAACGCGAGTACGAGCCCCGTCACGATGGTGGTCCAGAAGGTACGGCCGAAGGAAGGTGCCTCGAAGAAATTGAAGGCGTTGCCACCTCGAATGTGGAGCTGGAACAGCTCGCCGCCGGGTTCGCCGCCGAGCCACTCGAAACCGAAGTAGAGGCGAAACACGCCGAGGCCCGTCAACACGAGCAGCATGAACACCAGCAGCAGCAGAAGGCTCTGCCGCAGGCTGCGCGCGGTGGGTCTGTAGAAGGGGATGGTCAAGGTGATAACATCTTACACGGTGGGCGTGTCCGACCCGAACCGGAACAGCCGCCAGGCCTTCTTTGCAACCATTGTTCGCGGAGTAACCAGATCCCATGACCGAAGCTGTAATCGTCGCTGCGCTGCGCACCCCCATCGGCCGTTTTCAGGGCGGCCTCGCCGGGCTGCCGGCAAGCACCCTCGGCGCCACCGTCATCAAGGCGCTGCTCGAGAAAAGCGGCATCAAGCCCGAATCGGTCGATGACGTGCTGCTCGGCCAGGTACTGTCCACGGGCGTCGGTCAGAACCCGGCGCGCCAGGCAGCCCTCGCTGCCGGGCTTCCCGAAACCACGCCGGCAATCACTCTCAATCGTGTCTGCGGCAGTGGGCTCGATGCCGTGGCCCTCGCCCGCCAGATCATTCTCGCCGGCGACGCCACCACCATTCTCGCCGGTGGCCAGGAAAACATGAGTGCGGCCATGCATGCGGTGCCGAATTCACGCACCGGTCAGCGCATGGGCAACTGGCAGATGATCGACACCATGATCGTCGACGGCCTGTGGTGCGCCATGAACGACTACCACATGGGTCAGACGGCCGAGAACATCGCCACGAAGTTCGACATCTCGCGCGAGGATCAGGACCGCTTCGCCGCCGACTCGCAGCAGAAGACCGCAGCCGCACGCGAGAAGTTCCGCGAGGAAATCGTGCCCGTGGAAGTTCCACAGCGCAAGGGTGACCCCGTCGTCATCGACAGCGACGAACATCCCAAGCCCGACACCACCGCCGAATCGCTGGCGAAGCTCCGCCCGGCCTTCACGAAAGACGGCACAGTCACCGCGGCCAACGCCTCGGGCATCAACGACGGCGCGGCCGTGATTGCCGTGATGAGCCGTGAAGCAGCCGAGGAACAGGGCCTGCCGATCCTCGCCACGATTCGCGCCAGCGCCCGTGCCGGCGTCGATCCCGCGATCATGGGCACGGGCCCGATTCCGGCCGTGAAGCAGTGCCTCGATCGTGCCGGGTGGAGCGTCGACGATCTCGACCTGATCGAATCCAACGAAGCCTTTGCCGCACAATCACTCTCGGTACTCCGGGAACTCGGGCTCGACGCGACGAAGGTGAACGTCAACGGCGGCGCCATCGCCCTTGGCCACCCGATCGGCGCCTCGGGCGCGCGCATTCTCGTCACCCTGCTCCACGAAATGCAGCGACGCGACGCGAAGAAAGGCCTGGCCACGCTCTGCATCGGCGGTGGTCAGGGCGTCGCGCTCGCGGTCGAGCGCTGATCGGCGACAGACCCTGCACGGTCATCGAGCCCTGTCCGGCCACGGCTCGATGACCCCACTCGCAGGCACAGCACGCCCGCAGCGCACGCCAACTACCATGCCAGCACGTCGAGCGCTTCCTCGTGCAGCGCCCTGCTGGCCGCGGCCAGCACCGAGGTGGTGTGGGCATTGACGGGCTTCCCCGCAAGATCGCTCATGACACCACCCGCTTCGTGAACGGCCACGCTGAGTGCGGCAATATCGAGAATGTTCACGTCGGACTCGATCACGAGATCGGTCTGTCCGCGAACCAGCTGGTGGTAATGGCAGAAATCACCATAGCCGCGCGTGCGGCGCACCTGTCTGACGATGTTTCCGTAGCGCGCCCAGGCGTCCTCGCGTGAGGCAAGTGACGCGAGATTGCCCGACGACAGAAAGGCATCGGCGAGCGTCGTAACCTCCCCGCGCGTGCTGACGTGCTCGCCATTCAGCCGCGAGCCACCGCCGCGCCGCGCCACGAGCTGCTCGTGCCAGAGCGGCGCCGTCGATACCCCGAGCACGATCTCGCCCTGGTGCTCGAGCGCGATCTGGATCGACCAGAACGGCATCCGCCTGACGAAACTCAGGGTGCCGTCGATCGGGTCGACCAGCCAGCGCGGCAGATCATCGCCACGAGCGGCCTGCCGGCCGGTTTCCTCACCGTGGAAACCGAAGCCGGGGCAGCGGCTCGTCAGCACCTCGCGAATGGCGTGTTCGGACGCCAGATCCACCTCCGTGACCGGGCTGTCGTCGGCCTTGGTGCGAGTCTGCCACTCACCACGCGCCAGATATTCGGCGATCACCTTCGCGGCGGCAGCGGCGGCGTCGACGGCGGCAGCTTCGGCCAGTGTCGGATCGAATACGGCATCAGGTGTCTTCACGGGCGGCTTCGCATCACGGGGATCGAGAAATGAAAATTAACATCTCACAACCGCGCTCGGTTGCGGTTTCCCGGAACAGACGGCTGTGAAGTCACCCGGGAAGGCAGCCAGGCGGCAGCCGAAACCGCTAGACTGGCCGACCCGCCAACAGCGAGCCGTACCGCGCCACAGCATGGGCCTCAATCCGCAACAACAGAGCGCCGTCACCAGTTTCGATACACCCCTGCTGGTGCTCGCCGGTGCCGGCAGCGGCAAGACCGGTGTCATTACCGAGAAGATCGCCTGGCTGATCGAACACCAGAGCTACACGCCGGAATCGATCGTGGCCGTGACCTTCACCAACAAGGCCGCGAACGAGATGCGCGAGCGCCTTGCGAAGAAGATTCCGAAGGCAGTCGTCAGGCGCCTGACCATCGCCACCTTCCACCGCCTCGGCATCAACATCCTCAACAAGGATGGCGCGGCCGTGGGCGTGCGGCCGGGATTCACCATTCTCGACCAGAGCGACTCGGTACAGGTGATCCGCGAACTCATCCGCGAGGGTCAGCTTGCCGTCGACGAGCGCGACACGCAGCACACCATCTCGCGCTGGAAGAACGACTTCCTGAGCCCGCAGCGAGCGCTCGGTGAAGCCACGACCGATCGTGAACAGGCCGAGGCCATCGTCTATCAGCGCTACGACGAATGGTTGCGCGCCTGCAATTCGACCGACTTCGATGACCTGATCAGCCTGCCCGTGCGCCTCTTCGACACCGACCACGCGGTGCGTGATCGCTGGCGCGGACGCATTCGCCACCTTCTCGTCGACGAATACCAGGACACCAACGCTGCCCAGTACGCCCTCGTGAAGCAGCTCGTCGATCGCTTCGGCGCCTTCACGGCCGTGGGTGACGACGATCAGTCGATCTATTCCTGGCGCGGCGCGCGCCCCGAAAACCTTGCTGCGCTCAGGGACGACTACCCGAACCTCAGGGTGGTCAAGCTCGAACAGAACTACCGTTCGAGCCAGCGCATCCTGCGCTCGGCCAACGCCGTCATCGCCAACAACCCGCACGTGTTCGAAAAGCGCCTCTGGAGTGAACTCGGCCTCGGCGACGAACTGCGGCTTTCGGTGTGCCGCCACAGTGCCGACGAAGCCGACTGGGTGGTTGCCGAAATCCTCTCGCGCCACTACCGGCAGGGACTGAAATTCGGTGACTTTGCCGTGCTCTACCGCAGCAACTTTCAGGCACGTGCCTTCGAGAAGGCGCTCCGCGAGAAGAAGATCCCCTACCGCATCAGCGGCGGCAGCTCGTTCTTCGACAAGGCGGAGATCAAGGACATGCTCGCCTATCTCAGGCTCCTCGTGAACCCCGACGACGATACCGCCTTCCTCCGCTGCATCAATACCCCGCGGCGCGAGATCGGCGCCAGCACCCTCGCGAAACTCGGCGAGCAGGCGCGCGGTCGTGGCGTGAGCCTGTTCGCGGCCTGTCACGACATCGGTCTCGAAACGAAACTCTCGGGCAAGGCACTCGACAGAGTCCGGCGCTTCGTGAACTGGCTGGTACTGACCGCCGACAACGCCGAGCGCGGCAACACCCTTGCCGTCATCAACGGCCTCTTCGACGATATCGGCTACCGCGACTGGCTCGAACAGCAGGCCGATACACCCGCCCAGGCAGAGCGTGCCATCGGCAACACCGATGAACTCCTCGACTGGATCCGCCGCCTCGCCGACGACCCCGATCACGAGGAACGCAGCCTCGCCGCCATCGTGCAGCAACTCTCGCTGCACGACATGCTCTCGCGCCAGGACGACGACAATGATCACAGCGAGGTGCAGCTCATGACCCTGCACGCGGCCAAGGGTCTGGAATTTCCGCACGTCTACATGGTCGGACTGGAAGAAGAACTGCTGCCACACCGCAACAGCGCCGATGAGCACGCCATCGAGGAAGAACGACGCCTCATGTATGTCGGCATGACGCGCGCGCGCCGAAGCCTGACCTTCACGCGCTGTCGTACACGCCAGGCCTTCGGTGAAACGGGTTCGGTGGAACCGAGCCGCTTTCTCGACGAGATCCCCGCCGAGGATCTCGTCGTGATCGGCGAAGACGGCAGCCGCAGTGAGGAAGAAGAGCGCGCCATCGGCAGCGAGGCACTCTCCGACATGCTGTCGATGCTCAGCGCGCCCTGAGGCCTGCCACGCCGCTCGACCGGCACGCAGACGAGTGCCGCGAGCAGCGAGCGCAACTTGAAAATCCGACTCGTCAACGCAACCTTGCCCTGATGAACAACGACAACAACGCACGCGACAACGGCGACGCCGACATCATCATCGAGGACGTCGAAATCGAGAGCGACGTCGAGGCCGATGCCGGCACGGGACTGGTCCTGCCGGGGCACAATCTCCCCGAAAAGCTGCTGCTGTTGCCCGTCTTCGAACGACCCTTCTTCCCCGCACAGGTGCAGCCGCTCGTCGTCGACGAAAGCGCCTGGGAAGAAACCTTCCGTCGCCTGGCCAAGATGGATCATCATCTCCTCGGCCTCTGCTACGCCGGCGACAGCGACGACGGCGTCGATGTCGCACCCGAAGACTTCGCGCGCACGGGCTGCGTGGTGCGCCTGCACAACGTGGTGCAGGGCGACGGCAAGATCCAGTTCATCGCCCAGGGCATGCAGCGCTTTCGGATCGATGGCTGGCTCAGCCGTCACGCACCGTTCGCGGCCGAGGTGGTCTACCCGGCCGAGGAAAAGGGCGAGCCCGAAGAGATCAAGGCCTACGCCATGGCACTCATCCAGGCCATCAAGGAGCTGATTCCTCTGAACCCGCTCTACAACGAGGAACTGAAGAACTTCCTCAACCACTTCAATCTGAACGAACCCTCGCCGCTCGCCGACTTCGCCGCCGCCATCACCACGGCGCCCGGCGCGGAACTTCAGGAAGTGCTCGACACGATCCCCTTGAAGAAACGCATGGAACGCGTGCTGCTGCTGCTGACCAAGGAACTCGAAGTGGCGCGCCTGCAGTCCGAGATCCGCTCCGAGGTCGAACAGAAGATGTCGAAGCACCAGCGCGAGTTCTTCCTCAGGGAAGAACTCAAGGTGATCCAGCGCGAACTCGGCATGGCCAAGGACGACCGCACCTCGGACATCGACAACTTCCGCGAGCGCATGGCGAAACTCGACCCACCCGAGCATGTCGAGAAACGCTTCGAGGAAGAACTCCGCAAGCTCGGCGTGCTCGAGCCGGGTTCGCCCGAGTACGGCGTCACGCGAAACCACGTTGACTGGGTGACTTCAGTACCCTGGGGCCGGACCTCGAAGGACAAGCTCTCGCTGCGCAGCGCCAGGCGTGTGCTCGAACGTGATCACTCCGGCCTCGCCGACGTCAAGGAACGCATCCTCGAGTTCCTCGCCATGGGTGCCTACCGTGGCGAAGTCGGCGGTTCGATCATCCTGCTCGTCGGCCCGCCGGGTGTCGGCAAGACTTCCATCGGACGCTCGATCGCCGATGCGCTCGACCGGAAATTCTACCGTTTCAGCGTCGGCGGCATGCGCGACGAATCGGAAATCAAGGGTCACCGCCGCACCTACATCGGCGCGATGCCCGGCAAACTCGTGCAGGCGCTGCGTGAAGTCGAGGTCATGAATCCCGTGATCATGCTCGACGAAATCGACAAGATGGGCGCTTCCTACCAGGGCGATCCGGCCTCGGCGCTCCTCGAAGTGCTCGACCCCGAACAGAACGTCGACTTTCTCGATCACTACCTCGATCTCAGGCTGGATCTTTCCAAGGTACTGTTCGTATGTACCGCCAACCAGCTCGACACCATCCCGAAACCGCTCCTTGACCGCATGGACGTGATCCGCCTCTCAGGCTACATCGCCAGCGAGAAGTTCGACATCGCGAAGGAACATCTCTGGCCACGGCTTCTCGAACGCAACAAGGTCAGGCCGAGCGAGGTCAAGCTCAGCGATTCGGCACTGAAGAAACTCATCGACGGTTATTCGCGCGAAGCCGGTGTGCGTGGACTCGAGAAATACCTCCATCGCATTCTCCGCAAGAGCGTGGTGAAGCTCCTGAAGGGCGGGAAATCCGCACCGAAGTCGATCAGCGTCACCAACCGCAATCTCAAGGAGTTCGTCGGCGAGCCGCCCTTCCGCACCGAACGCCAGCTCGGCGGTGTGGGCGTGGTCACGGGCCTGGCCTGGACCGCCCTCGGTGGCGCGACGCTGCCGGTCGAGGCAAGCAGCGTGCACGAGAGGAGCCGCGACCTCAAGCTCACGGGGCGCCTCGGCAAGGTCATGAACGAGTCGGCACAGATCGCGCACAGCTTCGTGACCACGCACGCCGAGAGCTTCGGTATCGACAGCAAGTGGTTCCAGGAGAACGCGCTGCACCTGCACGTGCCCGAGGGCGCGACCCCGAAGGATGGCCCAAGCGCCGGCGTCACCATCGCCACCGCCTTTCTCTCACTGGCACTGAAGAAATCGGTGCGCCGCACCATCGCCATGACCGGCGAGATCACCCTCACGGGCGAAGTGCTGCCGGTGGGCGGCATCAAGGAAAAACTCATCGCCGCACGGCGCATCGGCATCAAGGAAGTGATCCTGCCGATCGGCAACGAACGCGACGTGAACGAGCTGCCGAAGCACATCGTCACGGGGTTCAGGATTCACTATGCAACGCACTATCGTGACGTCTTTGACATGGTATTCCGGAAGAACCGTAACTGAGCACCGAGCACCGAGCACCGAGCACCGAGCACCGAGCACCGAGCACCGAGCACCGACATGTTCGACCTGAGTCTCGCACTTGTTTCGGTTTCCCGGACCGTAACGCAGGTCATCGAGCTTCGCTCCTGAAGGCCAGACGAACGGCCACATCCGCCGCGGTATCGATGGCGATGTCTTCGACGAGGCTCACTTCCAGCCAGCGAGCGCCTTTCGCCGTGGCGAAGCGCCAGTCGAAACCGGTGGCGATCGTGACACCGGGATCTCCAAGTTCGCGAAGTTCACTGGCATAGTAAGGACTGTGTGCATCGAACTGCACACGCAGGGATAGAGACGGCGAGTAGCGAAAACGCAGACCCAGGGTGCCATAGGCCACTGCATCATGGCGGTTGCCGAACTCGCCATCCTGGCCCAGCCAGGCGGCACCGAGCTGGGTGGCGACGCGCCAGCGATCGCCGAAGGTCAGGTTGCGACTCTGCCAGTCGACTGCCAGGCGCAGGTTGCCCGAACCCGTGAAGTCCTCGAGCGAACCCGTCGGCAGCGTCATCGACAGACGCCACAGGCCACTGTCGCCGATGCAGCCTGCGTCCATCCCTGCCGCCGGTGATGGCTTCCACAGCAGTGACACGATGATGTCGGACAGGGCCGTGACCGAGTGGTCGAGCGCCAGGCGTTCACCGTTACCGCGTTCGTAGACATAGGCAATGACATCCTCCTCGGCCCCGGAGCGGTTGGCATCGGGCATGCCGAAGATTCCGTGCCAGTTCGAAATCGTGTTGTCGAACTCACCTCCGCCATGGTGCACGATCGGCACTCGCACACCAGCCAGCCAGTGTCCGTTTTGTGTCAGGCGAGACTGCCGTTCGAAACCGATTTCGGTGGTCTCGCCGTCGAGCAACAGCCGCTCGCCCTTGACACTGCCACCCATGAACTGGTTCGCATGGGTCAGTGACACCTGCCAGGCATCGTTGCCGCGCGAGGATACCAGGGGGGCGGGCACCGCGTCGATGTATTTCAGAGGATGCAGCCGCGGTTCACTGGTGAGGGCATCGGGCGCCAGACGCGCACAGGAAATCGTGCCGGCACGCAGCGCGGATCGGTTAGCTTCGTCGGCGGCAATCACCGACGAGCAGGTGAGACCGATACCGAACAGTGACATCGGCAACCAGCGGCGAACGAGCGTCGAAATCATCCAGAGCCATGCATGTGCTTCGTCCGAGAAACCCTGCCCCCTTGCGAGTTACATGATGGGTTGGGTCTGCTCGATGAGCTGAATGAGATTGGTCGCCGGTCGATACCCCGAGATACGATCACCGCTGTCGAGAAAGATCAGGGGTGTGCCACGAAGACCGAGCTTGTGCGCCATTGCCACATGTTCCCCGACCGGATTGTCGCAGACGGCCGGCTCGATGTCCCCTCCGGCCTTGGCCGTGGTCATCGCTTCCTGCGGGTTGTCCGCACACCAGACACTGACGAGGTCGGCGTGTGCCTGGCTGCCAGCGCCAGCGCGCGGATACATCATGTAACGCACACTGATGCCGGCATCGAGAAGTTGATCGATTTCGCTGTGCAACTTGCGGCAGTAACCACAACTGATGTCGGTGAACACCGTGATCGAGCGCCCCTGATCGCCACCCTCGGGGTGATAGACAAGCATGTTGTCGGGACTGTAGCTCGCCAGCAGGTCGCGATGCAGTGTGTTCTGACGACTCTCGGTGAGATTGATGCCCTGTTCGATGTCGACGATGCTGCCCAGCACGAGGAAATCTGCTTCGGCATCAATGTAATAGACCTGGCCTTCTCCTACAACTTCGTAAAGTCCCGCGATCTCGGCTGGCCGAATCGATTCGGCCGGGAAATATGGCAGGCGCGCATGCAGCTTGTCGACGATCGGCTGAAATTTTGCCGGAATACCCATCTCGGCGTTTTTGGCCGTCTTGGCCGTCTTGGCCGCATCAGCTGTTTCAGCTGTTTCAGCTGTTTCAGCGGTTTCAGCGGTTTCAGCGGTTTCGGCGGTTTCAGCGGTTTCGGCGGTTTCGTCCGACTTGCCCACTTCCGCCGTCTGCTTCCTTTCGGCCTCGGTGTCATCGTCTGTCGCTACCTTCGGATCCGTCTCGGCCACTTCGTCGGCGGCAATACCATCGGCTTCGGTCTCTGTCGTCTTGTCAGCGATGGCGGCTGCCGTAGCCTCTGCCGCTTCATCTACTGTCTTCGTCACGACAGACCCGTCGGAATGCTTGCCCTCCTCGTTAGGTTGCGCCATGGACGGTGAAATGATCAGAGCCAACAGCACGGCAAGCAATGTTGCCAGTCGTCGGTTCATGTGCTTCATGGTGTGCTCCTGATGGCGCTGCCCGTAAGGGTGAACGGGAATCGTGAAAGCGAGGGACAATCTCGTGTGTGGCTCAACTGACCACGAAATCGCGCTAAGGTTCGTTGCGAACCGCAACGAACCTCACACGTCCACGCGGATGGTGTTCGGCGTGCATCGATCGAAGACGCTCACGCGCCACGTGAGTGTAGATCTGGGTAGTGGAAAGATTGCTGTGCCCCAGCAACATCTGCACCACTCTGAGATCGGCATTGTGGTTGACGAGATGCGTGGCAAAGGCATGGCGCAGGGTATGTGGCGAGAGCGGCTTGTCGATGCCTGCCGCGTGTGCGTGCGCCTTGATGCGGTGCCAGAAGGTCTGACGTGTCATGCCGCGCCCACGCCGCGATAGAAACAGGGTATCGCTTCTCCCTCTGCCGGCGAGGAATGCCGGGCGCGCCTCGCGCAGATAGTGCTCGAGTGCGTCAAGTGCCGATTCCCCGACAGGCACGAGCCGTTCCTTCGCACCCTTGCCCCAGACACGAATCACGCCTTGTTGCCGATTGACCTGATCGACACCGAGTTCGACGAGTTCCGAAACCCGGAGACCGGACCCGTACGCCACTTCCAGCATCGCGCGATCGCGGATGCCGAGCGGTTCGCTGACGTCGGGCGCGGCAAGCAGCCGCTCCACCTCGCTCTCGCTGAGGGTCACGGGCAGTGAACGCGGCAGTTTCGGCAGATCCACCTCGAAGGTCGGGCTCAGACGCATCAGTTGCTCGCGCACACAGAAGGCGTAGAAGCGACGCAGCGCCGAAAGCTGGCGTGCCGCCGTGCGCGCACTCACTCCTGACGACAGGCGCTCGGACAGCAGCGCAAGCACATCCTCCCGCCCGGCCGTCAGCAAGTGCTTGCCACGCCCTTCGAGCAGCTTTGCAAACTGACGAATATCACGCTGATAGGCAGACAAGGTGTTGTCACTGAGACCGCGCTCGAGCATCTGCGCGTCGAGAAAACGTCGAAGTGGTGCCTCGTCGGGTAACTCATTCACGGGAAATCGGGAAAGGGTAAAAGAGGATGGCTTGATACCATAGAGCATCGACCGACCGAGGGTATCGTCCGCTTGGATACGATTGAAGACGCAAGAGCGAAAATGCTGGCCCGGCTCGTGCCGATCGAAGGCACCGAAACCATCGATGCCAGCAGCCGCGAGTTGCTCGGACGCGTGCTCGCCGAAGAGATCGTGGCACCAATGTCGCTGCCGCCATTTCGCGCCTCGGCCATGGACGGTTACGCCTGTCGTGCGGCCGACATCACCGCAACACCGACATCACCGGGACAACCCGACGACATCCTGCTGACGGTTGTCGGGAATTCACTTGCCGGACACCCGAGCGAAGACACCCTGGCACCCGGCACCTGTGTGGCCATCATGACGGGCGCACGCGTACCGGATGATGCCGACAGCGTGATCCCCTGCGAACTCACCGAACGCGTTGACGGTCGGGTTCGTTTCGACGGAACCTGCCCGCGCGGGCAGTACGTGCGTGAAGTGGGCAGCGACACCCGCAAGGGACAGCCTCTGCTTGTTGCCGGCAGCACCGTCGGCCCGGCAGCCGCGGCGCTGCTGATTGCGCATGGCTGTGGGCCCGTGAAGGTGAAACGCCGCCTCTCGGTGGCGCTGTTCTCCACCGGTGACGAACTCGTCGCTGCCGGCAGTACACTCATACGCGGTCAGATACACGATGCCAACCGGCCGCTACTCGAGGGCATGCTCGGCGGGGCGGCAATCGACATCATCGATCTCGGCATCTGCCCCGACACCCCTGACACGCTCAGACAATTGCTGACACGCGCAGAAGGTGCCGATCTGTTGATCAGTACCGGTGGCGTTTCGGTCGGAGACGCCGATCACGTCAGGGCCGTGCTTGGCGAATCGGGCAGCATCGACTGGTGGCGAATCGCCATGAAGCCCGGCCGACCACTGGCCTTCGGCTTCACGGGAGCAGACCAGCCCTGGCTCGGGCTGCCGGGCAACCCCGTGTCCGTTGCCGTCACCACACTGATGTTCGTGCATCCGGCGATTGATCGCCTGCTCGGGCGCGAGACTGCCTGGCCACTACCCTTGATGCTGCCAACACGAGATCGGCTCGAGAAGGACGCAGGCCGTGTGGAATTTCAGCGCGGAACACTCGTGGTGGACGAACAGGGTGCTGGCGTCAGCACAACCGGCGCCCAGGATTCCCACATGCTGAGCTCACTGGTCAGAGCCGATTGTCTGGTCGAACTCGACCGCGAATCGACCGGCGCGGCCATCGGCGAGCCGGTAAAGGTCCATCCTCTCAGGGCTTACGGCACAGCGCCCTTCTGATTTCCTGTGGAACTGCTCCTACCCTCACCGCCCGACGTGTCACGCCGGCGGTGAGGGTATCGGCCGTTGCTGCGGCTCAACGTTCAGCCACGACGGCAGGTCATTGTCGTTGCAGCTGCCCAGCGTTCGGTTGCGACTCGGCTACTCGGTGCTCAACCACGGCGACGTGATACCACACGACGACCTGCAGCAACACCACGGCGCGGATTGGGCGCCTTCTTGCGACGACCCACTGCCTTCTTCTTGCTTGCCGTCGCCGTGCGCGTGGACACCTTGCGCGTCGTGACCTTCTTCTTGCCTGCAACCTTCCTGCCTGCAACCTTCTTGCCCGCAACCTTCTTGCCTGCAACCTTCTTGCCTGCAACCTTCTTGCCTGCAACCTTCCTGCCCGCGACCTTCCTGCCCGCGACCTTCTTGCCCGCGACCTTCTTGCCTGCGACCTTCTTGCCTGCGACCTTCTTGCCCGCGACCTTCTTGCCCGCGACTTTCCTGCTGACTGCTTTCTTGCGCGTCGTGGCCTTCTTCTTGACAGCTGCCTTCTTCCTGCTCGCAACCTTCCTGCTTGCCGCTTTCTTACGTGTGACAACCTTGCGTGCCGCGACCTTGCGGGCAACGGCCTTTTTCTTGCCGACAGCCTTCTTCTTGCTTGCCGCTTTCCTGCGCGTGGCAGTCTTCTTCGCTGCAACCTTGCGGGTGCTTGCCTTTTTCCTTGCTGCCCGGGCGGGTCGTGCCACCGCAGGCTTGATCATTCGTGCCATGTGTTTGAACTCCGAAGCTTGTCCTGAATGGGTGATGACGAATTGTTCAGGAGCCACTGGACCACACGACTCCCCGCCGAAACCGATACCATTCGAGGCGTGTTCGCGATGCCCGAAGCCGGTGTCAGACTTGTACTTTCACGTCACGGCCACCAAGCAAACGACATGCCGATCAGAACAATACCGATATGAATTTTCCACAGTGCGCAAAAAATTTTCAACACAGTATACATACACTGTTACAAGAACAACGGGTCACCATGTACATCTCGATACGTGTCGAACTACCCGTGAACACCGCTTCCAACAGGTCTGCCGCCGAACGGTACAATCGAGCACGACTCGCTCGTCCACCCCGCTACCATGCCTTCACAGCACGCCAGCCGACACACGAACAACACAAGCCAGGTGCAGCGCATCTTCTGGCGCCGCATCGGTGCAATCTTCTACGACACCTTGCTGATGATTGCCATCTGGTTCGTCGTCACCGCAGTTGCACTCTTCGCCACCGGCGGTGAAGCCATCCAGAACCCACTCTACAAGCTCCTGCTGTTGCTCATTGCCTTCATCTTCTGCGACTGGTGCTGGCGCCGCGGCGGCCAGACGCTCGGCATGCAGGCCTGGCGCATCCGTGTGGTGCCCGACAAGGGCAATGTACTTTCGCACCGTCAGACCTTCCTTCGCTTTGCCGTGGGCGTGGCCACACTCGGGCTGTCGCTTCTTGGCGTCTGGTTGCGGCAGGATGGCAAGGCGTTTCATGACATCGTCAGCGAGTCCTCGCTCACGCGAGCCTGAATGTGCATGTGAACGATCGCGACAACCTCGCAGGACACCGGCGCCGGTGTGATTTCGCGTCTCAGGCCGTACGGCGTATGCCGACGACGGCAATCACCACGAACAACAACAGCGGCAGCACCGCACTGAGAAACGGTGCAAACCCGTTGGCCAGCGCAAGCTGCGTCAGCAGGCGGTTCACGAGCACATAGGCAATGCCGAGCATGATGCCGATGAAGATCTTCTGTCCCGTCCCTCCCGCGCGTTGCGAGGCGAACACGAATGGCAGCGACAGCATCAGCATGATGAGCGTCGAGAATGGCGAAAACACCTTCGACCAGAAGGCCAGCTCGGTGGCGCGGGCATCGAGACCATTCTCGCGCAGATAGCCTACCTGCTGGTGGAGATTGACTGCGGAGAGGCTTTCGGCCGACACCGACAGGCTCGTCAGGAGTTCAGGGCTCACGAGTGGTGCAACCGATTCGGGTGTCACGCCATCGGTGTCGGCCACGAAATCACGCCAGAGGACTTCGCTTTCGCGTCGCGTCACCACCGATTCGCTGATGTCGGTCGTGACGAGATCCTCGAGTTGCCAACCTGCCTCTGTCCTGACCGCGCGTGCAGCATGCGCGCTCTGATGCAGTGAATGGTTCTCGAAGCGATGCACGTTGATGCCGAGCAACGTGTAGTCGGGCATCACGGTGCGTACCTGCACGAAACGCTCACCGGATTTCAGCCAGAGGCCCGAACCACCCGTTGCCGAAAGACGCTTGTCGAGCGCGGCAAGGCGCAGTTCTTCGGCGGCCTGTTCCGCACGCGGCACGAGCGTTTCACCGAAGACCGCGACGAGCAGCATCAGCACGAGGCCGCTGGTCATGACGGCGCGGATGATGCGCCAGTTGGAGATACCCGCCGCGCGCATCACGGTCAGTTCGCTGTTGCCGGCAAGCGCCCCCAGCCCGAGCAGGCTGCCGAGCAGCACCGAGGGCGCAAACAGCAGCAGCGCCTTCGACGGCATGGTCAGGAAGATGTACTGCGCGGCGACCACGGCGGTGTAGTTGCCCTTGCCGACTTCATCGAGTTCGCTGATGAAGGCAAAGATGCTGGCAAGCACGACCAGCACCGTGAGCACGAGCAGGCTTGTGGTGAGCACGGCGCGACCGAGGTAGCGATCGAGAATGCCGAAGAGCATCAGCGCGCACCTCCACCGAAAAGCGACACGTTGTTGCGTTTCGCAAACAGCCAGAGAATCAGCACGACCACGGCCAGGTGCACGGGCCAGAGACCGATCCAGGACGGCACCGTACCTGCCGCAATCCATTTCCTCATCAGCACGAGCAGGTTGGCGTATGGGATGTACAGGAGAATGGCGACGGCGACCTTGCCGAAGCGCCCCTGCCGTGGCGAGGTATAGGCCAGCGGCACGGCAAGGAGCGCGAGAAGCAGCGCCGCGAGCGGTATCGAGATGCGCCACTGGATCTCGGCAAGGTCGCCGAGGCTGCCGTCGGCCCAGAGTGCCGGGAAGGTCTTGGCGCGCGCGCGCAGCGTCGCCACTTCATGATTCCGGTCAGGTCGCAGGACGCCCTGCGTCTCGAAGTCGGTGAGTGTGTATTCACCGCTGCCCGGTTCACCGATGCTGGTCTGGCCATCGGTGAAGACGAGATATTCGTTGCCATTGTCTTCATCGACCTGCCAGGTGGCAAGGCGCGCCGAGTCCACCGCCGGTACCTGCCCCTCGCGCGAGCGATACATGAAAACATCCCTGAACTGCGTGCGATCCTCGCTGGCTTCGTGCACGAAGAACACGAGTTCACCGTGACGAAACTGCATGAAGCGCCCGGGGGTCAGGAGCCGCACGCCCGATTCTTCCTCGAGATTCACGAGCAGCGCCTGCTCGTAGCGATAGGCCCAGGGCGATACCCAGACCGTCAGCACGGTGATCGAAATGACGCCGATGATGCCCACGACGGCCGCCGGCCGCATGAGATCGCCCCAGCCGACGCCACAGGCCTGCATCACGGTCATCTCGTTGTCGCGATAGAAGCGCCCCTGGGCGAGCATGATGCCGAGATAGAGGCTCAGGGGGATGAGCGTGACGAGCAGCGTCACCGATTTCACGGCAACGAGCGTCAGCAGCATGTCGGCCGCCACCGAGCCCTCGGTAACGCGTGAGAGGCTGCGTCCGAGCACGTTGCCGATCATGATCACCAGCAGCACCGACAGCACGGCCAGCCAGGTCAGGATCATTTCGCGGATCAGATAGCGATCGAGTATGCGCACGTCGTCGTCAGAGGTTGGATGACAGGCCCTTGCACAATTCACTACACTGTGCGACCGAAGCACGAGCACAGATCATTGCATGAGACTTGACGTCGAAGCCTGCAACCGCGAGGCACCCCTCGCCAGCGCCGATCTGCGCGTGGTCGGCCTCTTCAATGATGGCACAGCCGCCGCCACTGCCGAGAAGATAGACCAGAGCGGCGGCAAGTTGTTCGCCAGCCTCATCGAACGAGGCCATGCCAGCGGGGATGCCGGCAGTATCGCGCATGTGTCCCTGCCCTCGGGCCAACCTGCGCTGATCCTCGGCCTTGGCAAGGCCACGGGGAGTGGCCAGAGTCGAACCGGGCGCGGCACCGGAAGCCGAGGCGGCAGCCGCTCCGGAAGCCGGTCCCGTCGCCGCTCACTGGCGCCGGAGCAGTGGCGGCAGACCCTCACCACCCTGGCGAGTGCGCTGGGTGATCTCGGCTACTCTCGGGTCGCGGTCGATCTGCTCGCACTCAAGCCCGACGATCTCGATGTCGAACAGGCCGCGTCGCAACTCATCGCGGCGCTGGCGGCCACGCGCTATCGCTTCGAGCTGCACCCCGGCAAGAAGGCGAAGCGTGCCGTTCCCGCCATGACGCTCGTGCTGCATCATTCGCGTATTCGCGAACTCCGCCGCGGCATAACGCGTGGCCAGGCCCTCGCCGCCGGCATGGACGCCGCACGCGATCTCGGCAACCTCGCGCCGAACATCTGCACCCCGCGCCATCTCGCCGAACGTGCCACATCCCTGGCCGAGAGCCATGCCGACATGAGCGTCGAAGTGCTCGACGAGGACGACATGGAAGCGTTCGGCATGGGCGCCTTTCTCGCCGTCAGCCGTGGCAGCGCCGAGCCCGGCCGTCTCATTACCATGCACTGGAAGGGAGCAGAGCACATCGGAAGGAATCACGTGCTCATCGGCAAGGGCGTCACCTTCGACACCGGCGGCATCTCGATCAAGCCCTCGGCGGCCATGGACGAGATGAAATTCGACATGTGCGGTGCGGCGAGCGTGTTCGGCGTGATGGTGGCCGCAGCAACGCTGAAACTGCCGCTCAATCTCGTCGGCGTCATCGCCGCGGCCGAAAACATGCCTGACGGCAAGGCCACGCGCCCGGGTGACGTGATCACGTCGATGTCCGGGCAAAGCATCGAGATCCTCAACACCGACGCCGAAGGGCGACTGGTGCTCGCCGATGCGCTGACCTGGGTCGAGCGCTTCTCACCCGTCGAAGTCATCGATATCGCCACGCTCACGGGCGCCTGCATCGTCGCACTCGGACACGAGGCAAGCGCCGTGCTCGGCAACGACGACACACTCGTCGAGTCGCTCCGGCAGGCAGGCGAGGCCGCCGCCGACCGCTGCTGGCCACTGCCACTCTGGGACGCCTACGACCGCCAGCTCGATTCACGCTTTGCCGACATGGGCAACATCGGCGGATCCGGTGCCGGCACCATCACCGCCGCCTGCTTCCTGCAACGCTTCGCAGGCGACTACCGCTGGGCGCACCTCGACATCGCCGGCATCGCCTGGAAACAGGGCAAGGACAAGGGCGCCACGGGTCGGCCGGTACCGCTGCTGCTCGAACACCTGATAGCCGCAAGCCGCGCAGACGGCGCGGAACCCGGTGACAAGAGCGGCTCCGCTTCACGTGCCCGCAAGAAGCAGCAATGACCGAAGTCGATTTCTACGTCCTGCCGAGCGAAGAACTCGAACCGCGCCTGACCACCGTCTGCCGTCTTGCCGAAAAGGCGGCCGCGCTCGGCCAGCGCGTGCATGTGTACAGCGAGGACGCAAACCTGCTGGCGCAGCTCGACGACAGCCTCTGGTCGTTCCGCGCCGTGAGCTTCGTGCCACACGTGATACTCCGCGCCGGCGACGATCCACAGGACTTCATCGACGACCCCGTGCATCTCTCGGCGCACGAACCGGCACTCGACCGGCGCGTGCTGATCAACCTCGCGGCCACGGTACCGCCCTTCTTCAGCCGCTTCGAGCGCACGCTCGAGGTGATCAACGACGAGCCGGCCGTGAAGCGGGCGGGACGCGAGCGCTATCGCTTCTATCGCGAACGCGGCTACCCGCTCAGGCACCACGCGCTCTGAGGCGAACATCTCTACACTTCAATTCATGGAAAAGACATACGATCCGCACGCAATAGAGCGGCGCTGGTACGAATACTGGGAGTCGTCAGGCCACTTCGCCCCCACCGGCGACGGCGAACCCTACGTCATCATGATCCCGCCGCCGAACGTGACCGGCACCCTGCACATGGGCCACGCGTTTCAGGACACCCTCATGGACACCCTGATTCGCTACCACCGCATGCGCGGGCACCGAACGCTCTGGCAGCCCGGCACCGACCATGCCGGCATCGCCACGCAGATGATCGTGGAAAGGCAGATCAACCGCGAAGGCAAGACCCGTCACGACCTCGGCCGCGAGGCCTTTCTCGAGCGTGTCTGGGAATGGAAGGCGGAATCGGGCGGCACCATCACGCGGCAGCTCCGACGCCTCGGCGCCTCGCTCGACTGGCCGCGCGAACGCTTCACCATGGACGACGGCATGTCGGCCGCCGTGCACGAGATCTTCATCCGCCTCCACAAGGACGGACTCATCTACCGCGGCAAGCGTCTCGTCAACTGGGATCCGGTGCTGCACACCGCCCTCTCCGACCTCGAAGTCCTCTCCGAAGAGGAACAGGGTTCACTGTGGCATTTCCGCTACCCGCTGTCCGACGGTTCAGGCAGCGTCGTCGTCGCCACCACCCGCCCCGAAACCATGCTCGGTGATACCGCCGTGGCCGTCCACCCCGATGACGAACGCTACCGGAACCTCATCGGCAGGACCATCACCCTGCCGCTCGTCGGCCGGGAGATTCCCGTGATCGCCGACGACTACGTCGACCCCGAGTTCGGCTCCGGCTGCGTGAAGATCACGCCGGCGCACGACTTCAACGACTACGCGATCGGCCAGCGGCATGCGCTCGACATCATCAACATCCTCAACGACGATGCGTCACTGAACGACGCCGTGCCCGAAGCCTATCGCGGGCTCGATCGCTTCGAGGCCCGCAAGCGTGTCGTCGCCGACCTCGACGCGGCCGGCAACCTCGAAAAGACCGAAGCGCACCGGCTCATGGTGCCGCGCGGCGACCGTTCCGGCACCGTGGTCGAGCCCTACCTGACCGATCAGTGGTACGTCGACCTGACCCGCGAAACCCAGGACGATGGCCGCCCCGGAGGCCTTGCACGCATTACCCGCCCCGCGCTCGACGTGGTCGCGAACGGCAGTATCCGCTTCGTGCCCGGCAACTACAAGCGCACCTACGACCAGTGGCTCGAGAACATCGAGGACTGGTGCATCTCGCGCCAGCTCTGGTGGGGACATCGCATTCCCGCCTGGTACGACGATGCCGGCAACGTCTACGTCGGTGACAGCGAGGCCGCGGTGCGCGCCGAGAACGGCATCGACGATGCCGTGGCACTGCGCCAGGACGAGGACGTACTCGACACCTGGTTCTCCTCGGCACTGTGGCCCTTCTCGACCCTCGGCTGGCCCGAGAAAACCGCAGCCCTCGATGAGTTCTATCCGGGTTCGGTACTCGTCACGGGCTTCGACATCATCTTCTTCTGGGTGGCGCGCATGATCATGTTCGGCACCTATGCCCTCGATGAGGTACCGTTTCGCGATGTCTACATCCACGGCCTCGTGCGCGACGCCCATGGTCACAAGATGTCGAAGTCCAAGGGCAACGTGCTCGACCCGCTCGACATCATCGACGGCATCGAACTCGATGCCCTGCTCGAGAAGCGCACGGCAAACCTCATGCAGGACCACAAGCGCGACGCGATCGTCGCCGACACGAAGAAGCACTACCCCGACGGCATCCCCTCCTACGGTACCGATGCGCTGCGCTTCACCTTCGCCTCGCTCGCCACCACGGGACGCGACATCAGCTTCGATCTCAAGCGCGTCGAGGGCTACCGGAACTTCTGCAACAAGCTCTTCAATGCCACGCGCTACGTGCTCATGAACACCGAAGCGCTGGCCGACGAGAACCACGAGGCCAGCCCTGCCGACAGCGTCTGGCCTGCGGACTTCGCCAGCCGCAACGTGGTCGATCGCTGGATCATCACACGCGCACAGGAAATGGCCGACAGCGTGGCCGGGCATATTGCCGAGTACCGCTTCGACCTTGCCGCCACGGCAATCTACGAATTCGTCTGGAACGAGTACTGCGACTGGTACCTCGAGATGGCCAAACCCGTGCTCACGGGCGAAGCCGACGAAGCGGCCAAACTCGCCACACGCCAGACACTGGTCGAAGTGCTCGAACGGACGCTCCGCGTCACCCATCCCTTCATGCCCTTCATCACCGAGGAACTCTGGCAACAGGTCGCACCGCTCGCCGGCATTCCCGTCGTCAACGCAACCGTGTCCCTTCAGCCCTGGCCCGAACGCATCGACGCTGCCATCGACATCGATGCCGCCAGCGAGATCGACTGGGTGCGCGAAGTGGTCATGGGCGTGCGCCGCATTCGCTCGGAAATGAACATCAACCCCGGCAAGCGGCTGCCATTGCTGGTCGGCAATGCCGCAGCGAAGGAGCGTGAACTCCTCGCCGGACACGATGAACTGATCCGCTTCCTCGCCCGCATCGAAGGCATCGAGATTCTCGACGCGGGGGCTGACGAACCCGATGCCGCCGTGCAGCTCGTCGGTGACATGCGTCTGCTGATTCCGATGGCCGGCCTCATCAACAAGGAGGCGGAGCTCGCGCGTCTCGCACGCGAGATCGACAAGCTCGACAAACAGGTCAAGGCACTGACCGGCAAGCTCGCCAACGAAGGCTTCACCACCAAGGCACCGCCTGCGGTGGTCGAGGCGGAACGGCAGAAGCTCGTCGACAACGAAAACGCCGTGGCGCAGCTTCGCGAGCAGGAAGCGAAGATCCGCGCCTTGTGAACGTCAGGCCGTGCCATCACCCGTTCACGGGCCATTGCACGGGCCATCGCACGGGCCGTTGAACTGGCCGTTGAACGAAACACTGCACGGCCCGCTCAAACGTCCATCACAAGATGCAACAGGGAGCGCCCATGAATACGCGTGACATCGTCCTGACCGCCCTCTTCGCTGCCATCGTTGCCGTTCTGGGTGTGTTTCCACCGATCACGGTGCCGGGTCTCGGCGTGCCCATCACTGCACAAACGCTCGGCGTCATGCTGGCTGGCGGCATACTCGGTGCGAAACGCGGGGCGCTGTCGCTGGTGCTGTTTCTCGTGCTCGTTGCCGTCGGACTTCCGCTCCTCGCGGGTGGCCGCGGGGGGCTTGGCGTGTTCGCGGGGCCAACGGCCGGATTCCTGTTCGGCTGGGTGGTGGCGGCTTTTGCCATCGGCTGGATGATCGAATCCTTCGGGCGTGAACTGAACCCCGTCAAGGTCTTCACCGCCTGCATACTCGGTGGCATCGTGCTGCTCTATGCCATCGGCATCCCCTGGGTGGCCGTGGTTGCGGGCATTCCGTTCATGCAGGCGCTGACCGGTTCCGTGGCTTTCATACCCGGTGACATTCTCAAGGCCGTGATTGCCACGGGCATCATTCTCAGCGTGGCGAAGTCCTATCCCTTGCTGCCCTCGCTCTCGACATCGACAACACCCCAGGACCAGGACCCCGCGCAGTGATCGAATTCGACGGCGTGCAGGTGGTGCGCGACGGGCGCATCGTTCTCGACGACATCAACCTGCAGCTTGTCGAAGACCGCATCGGCATCATCGGCGCCAACGGCTCGGGCAAGAGCACCTTCGCGCGCCTGCTGAACGGACTGCAGCAATGCTCGCGCGGCGAAGTGCGCATCAACGGACGTATGGTCGCTCAGGGCTCGCACCGCGTGGGCTTCGTGTTCCAGAACCCCGACAACCAGATCGTGTTTCCCCTGGTACGGGACGATCTCGCCTTCGGACTGAAGCGTTCGGGGCTCTCCCCGGCCACCATTGCCGAAAGGGTGTCGGCACAGCTCGAATACCTCGGTCTCGCACACCTCGCCGAACGAATGACACACGAACTCAGTGGCGGCGAAAAGCAACTGGTGGCCCTCGCCGGCGTACTCGTGATGGAACCCGAATGCCTCGTACTCGATGAACCCACCACGCTCCTCGACCTGGCCAACCGCGCACGCATCATCGGCGTGCTCGACACACTCGATCTACCGCAGGTGGTCGTCAGCCACGATCTCGACTACATGGCGACGATGCAGCGACTGATCCGGATCGACGCCGGGCGGGTCGTGGATGACGGACCGCCGGACGTCGTGATCGCACGGTATCGGGCAAGTTGTACGTGAAACCGTGCTGACCGATACCTACAGCCCCGGAAGCACTCCTGTGCATTCCCTGTCGCCCGGCAGGAAGCTGCTGCTGCTCTGCCTGACATGCAGCGCTCTGCTGATCCTGAACCAGGCGTGGTTCACGGTCACGACGGCACTGCTGCTTGCGGTTGCCTATGTCGTCGCAGGCATTCCGGCCTCGCTCGTGCGACGTGCAATGGCACCTGCCCTCTGGGTGCTCGGTGTGCTGTTCCTCGTACAGTGGTGGCTGTACGGCTTGTTCGAAGCCATCCACCTGACACTGCGCCTCGCCACCATGATCATGGCCGCTTCGCTGCTGACACTCACGACGGCAACGGGCGATCTGCTTGCGGCCATCGAACGGCAGCTCACGCGATGGCTGCCCGACAGAACCGCGGAATCGATCAGCCTCGCCTTCTCGCTGACACTCCGCTTCATTCCGCGGGTGCGGCATACCTTCGAGGAAGTGCGTGAAGCTCAGACGGCGCGAGGTCTCGGGCGCGACTGGCGCGCGCTGGCAACGCCAACGATCGTTCGCACGCTGAAATCGGCCGATGAGATCGCCGAGGCGATTGCAGCGCGGTCACCTGCTTCCACGTCGCCATCGCCATCACGATCAGCAGCGGAATCCGAGTCACGACGAGAAGCAGAACCAGGACGACCGAAGCGCCGACAATGAGGCGAATCGCCTGAGGTTGTTCGACGCCGCGCCCCCCGGTCTTTCTCGTCCGCCCTTCAGAACCTCAGACCCACCTTGGCAGAATAGCTGGTAATATCATCAGTTTTATCGGCTTCCACCGTCACGGCAACGCCGAAGTTCATGGTCATGCCCACGAAGACCTTGTTCAGACCAACCGATTGCTTCGCAAGGCCAAGCCCGTCAACCGGATCGATCTCGCTGTGTACGTAGCCAAGGCCCGCATAGGGGGTGAACATCAGGATACCTTTCGACACGGTGAGCTCTGCCCCCGTGTTGTACATGTCGAACTGGCTGTTTCCCTGCACCTTGGTGTAGCTGGCGCGCAGGGCAACGGCAGGTGCTGCTACATTGCCACTGATGAAGGCGTAACGGAGTTCTCCACCGATGACGGACAGCCCGGTACGCGGCAAGCGGCTGATCGAGGCACCGATATCGAACCCTTTGACGAGCCCCTTGTGTACGTGCATGCGCGGCACCAGCAGAGTATCGTCGCTGAAACTGCCACCGCTCGCGCGTTTGAAGACGGCGTTGTCGATGTCGGTGGACGACATCTCGAAACCAAGATCGAAACCGGTGGCACCGAGGGGTTCTGCCGGCGTGATGGCCTTGTAGTGAGTTGCAGCGGCAAGACCGGTGGCGAACTTGTCGAACTGGCTCTGATCGAGCGCAGAGAGATTGTTGAAATCGGCACGCGCCGGCACTGCGGCAATGGCCAGCATGGCGGCCGCGAGTGAGAGCGGGTGTGCAACGGAAATGCGCATGAGACGCTTGAACATGAAGTGAAATCCCCTGGATTCGATCGATACCGGAATCGAAAGTTCGGCGTGGAGCGGAGCAGTGCCGCTGATGCGGCATGACACCGGCTGCGGTGTGTCCTCAGGCTGATTGGGCCTCTTCGAGTGCCATCATGGCCTCGAGCAGTGCCTCCTCTGCAGCTGACTGCCGTTGCCGAGCAGCCGCTTCGCTTGCCAGAAGTGCCGCCAACCTGTCGCGATTTTCCTCATTGTACAGCGCTTCATCGGCAAGTTCGCTGCGAATCGTGTCGAGCGCGTCGGTGTGCTGCTGCAAGGCTCGTTCCGTGGTCTCGACTGCCTTCTTCAGCGGTGCAAGACGCGCACGCCGTTCGGCTTCGAGGCGTTTACGCGCCTTGCCGGCAGACGCGTCACCGTCGGATGCTTCACCGACCGGCACCTCATCGACAAGCGCGGCCTTGCGCCGCGAGTCGACGATCCATTTCGCATAGCCATCGAGGTCATCGTTGAACGGCGCTACCCTGCCCTCGGCCACGAGCCAGAGTTCGTCGACAACGCTCCTGAGCAGCGTCCGGTCGTGCGAGATGACCACAAGCGCACCCTCGAAGCCTTCGAGCGCATCGACGAGCGCCTGGCGCATCTCGATGTCGAGGTGGTTGGTGGGTTCGTCGAGCAGCAGAAGATTCGGCTTCTGCCTGACGATGAGCGCGAGAGCGAGCCGCGCGCGCTCGCCACCCGACAAGGTATCCACCATCTGCAGGGCGCGTTCGCCACCGAAGCCGAAACCACCCAGATAGTTGCGGGCGTCGCGTTCCGAGAGGCTCGGTTCACTGGCCTGCAGCACACCGACGGCATCACTGCCCGTGGGCAGGTTGTCGACCTGGTGCTGGGCGAAGTAGCCGATCTTCAACTGCCGGGCCGGCGTACGCGTGCCGTTCAGGGGCGCAAGATCGCCCGTGAGCGTCTTGATCAGCGTCGACTTGCCGGCACCGTTGACACCGAGCAGGCCGATGCGATCGCCGCTGCCGATGCTGCAGGCCACCTTGTCCAGCACCACCTTGTCGTCGTAACCCGCGCGAATGCTGTCCAGCACGAGCAGCGGATTCGGCAGATGCTCGGGGGTCGCAAACCCGAACCGGAACGGTGATTCGACACGCACCGCCGACGTCTCGCCCATGCGCTCGAGCATCTTCAGACGGCTCTGCGCCTGACGCGCCTTGGTGGCCTTGGCACGGAAACGATCGACGAAGGACTGCAGTTCGGCACGGCGTTTCTCGGCCTTCTCGTGCAGCGCCTGCTGATTCGCATCGCGCGCCGCTCGCCAGGCCTCGAGTGCCGAATAGTTGCCGCTGACGAGGTGTACCGTGCCCTTTTCGATGAACAGCATCGAATGCACGACGGTGTCGAGAAACTCGCGGTCGTGGGAGATGAGCAGGAGCGTGCCTTCGCGCTGCAGCAGCCACTGCTCGAGCCAGATGACGGCGTCGAGATCGAGATGATTGGTGGGTTCGTCGAGCAGCAGGAGTTCATTGGGGCTGACGAGTGCCCGCGCAAGGTTCAGGCGCATCTGCCAGCCACCCGAAAAGCTCGACAGGGGCCGTTCCAGTTCGGACATCGAGAAACCCAGTCCGAGCATGATGCTCGCGGCACGCGACTTCAGCGAATAACCGCCGTGCGCTTCGTAGTCGGCAAGGAGGTTGGCATAGCGCTCGTTGTCACCGCTTGCTTCGCTCTCGCTGATGGCAGCCGCAATCGCGGCAATGCGCTGATCCCCCGCCATGACATGCTCGATCGCGACCGCATCGCCCGTGGGCATCTCCTGAGCGACGTGAGTCATGCCCACCTGCTGCTGCAGCGAAATGACGCCCTCGTCAGGCTCAAGCTCACCGAGAATCATCGCCAGCAGGCTCGACTTGCCGGCACCGTTGGCACCGCCAAGGCCTACGCGCCGGCCACGATGGATGACGAAATCGGCGTTGTGAAACAGAAGCTTGCCGTCACGGCGGCAGGCAACATCAGTGAAACTCAGCATGCGGCAAGTTTACGTGAACGGCAAGCTCGACTGACTGCTATCATCGCGGCATTCGACTCGCAGACACGCCAGAGGATCCATCATGCGTCTCACTCGAATTGCGCTGCCACTCATACTCGTCGGCAGCCTTCTTGTCACCGGTTGCGGCATCAACAACATTCCCACCTACGACGAAGCCGTGACCGGCCGCTGGGCGGAAGTACAGAACCAGTACCAGCGCCGCGCCGAACTCATCCCGAACCTCGTCGAAACCGTCAAGGGCTTTGCCTCGCAGGAAAAGGAAGTGCTGCAGCAGGTCACCGAGGCCCGCGCCAGGGTATCGCAGATCAACATCACACCCGAGATGCTCAGCGACCCCGCAGCACTCGAGAAGTTCCAGCAGAACCAGGATGCGCTCGGTTCCGCGCTTTCGCGCCTCCTTGCCGTGGCCGAGGCCTACCCCGATCTCAAGTCCAACCAGAACTTCCTCGCACTGCAGCAACAACTCGAAGGCACCGAGAACCGCATCGCCGTCGCTCGGCGCGATTATGTGCAGGCGGTACAGACCTACAACACCGAGCTTCGCACCATTCCGGGGCGCTGGTGGCATGCACTGCTCTACTCCGATCTCGAGCCCAAGGCGAACTTCCAGGCCACGCCGGGCAGCGAAGAGACCCCCGCAGTGAACTTCGACAACAGCTGATCCCGATTGCAGCCGCTGCCGACCATGCTCCTGCGTGACGGCGCGGTTGCGTTCCTGCCGAACCATCGGAGCCGTCCTTGTACTGCCTGAGTCTGCCCATTCGCCGAACTCCCTTGTGGCTGCCGCTCGCGTACCTGCTGGCGTGTCTGCTGTTGCCGTTCGCGGCAAGGGCACAGACCTTCCCGGCACTGACCGAACGCGTCGTCGATCAGGCCGGACTCCTGGATGCGGCCAGCGAAACGGCGCTTGTCGACAAGCTTGCCGCGCACGAGAGCGCCACCAGCAATCAGGTGGTCGTGGTCACCCTGAACTCGCTCCAGGGATACGACATCGCCGACTACGGCTACCGGCTCGGTCGCGAATGGGGCATCGGCACGGCCGAAAGAAACAACGGTGTGCTGCTGATCGTTGCGCCCAACGAGCGCAAGGTGCGCATCGAGGTAGGCTACGGCCTCGAGGGCGCGCTTCCCGATGCGCTGGCCAGCGTCATCATCCAGCGCGAGATCCTGCCCGCCTTTCGCAATGGCGACATGGCAGCGGGCATCACGGCCGGCACCGACGCCATCCTGCAGGCCGTCGAGGGTGAATACACGGCTCCGGCGGCACCGAGTGGCCGCAACGCCGACCCGATCAGTCGCCAGATCGGCAACTTCATCCCGCTGATCTTCCTCGCGATGGTGGCCATCCCCGAAATCCTCAAGCGCTTCGGCCTCACCAGGGCCGCGCACAGCGCCTTTCCGGCGGGTTTTGCGGGGCTCATGGGCACGCTGATCTCGGGCAGTCTCCTGATCGGGCTGGCCATCGCCGTCATCGCATTCCTGTTCATGATCTTCTTCGGTGGCGATCCGGGTGGTGGCGGTGGCGGCTCGCGGCGACGGCGGCGCGGCCCCGGCGGTGTCATCATCGGTGGTGGCGGAGGCGGTTTCGGCGGCGGTTTCGGCGGTGGCGGTGGCAGTTTCGGTGGCGGTGGCGCCTCGGGGAGTTGGTGATGAGCTTTCTTGATCAGGCCGAAAAGGATGAACTCGTGCGGCGCATACAGGAGGCCGAATCGCGCACCAGGGGCGAAATCGTGACCGTGATTGCCGGCCAGAGCGACGGTTACCGCTACATACCGCTGTTGTGGTCGGCTCTGGCCGCACTCGCGGTGCCGGGTGTGTATTTTCTCTGGCTGTGGGCTGCCAGCGATGGCTGGACCCTTGCCGACGAACCTTCGCCCGCATGGCTCTATACCGCACAGGCGCTGGTCTTTCTCGGCCTCGGCATGCTGTTCTCGCTACCGGCGATTCGCCTGTGGCTGATTCCGAAAAGCGTCAAGTTCCACCGCGCGGCGCGCCATGCCCGCGAACAGTTCTTTCTGCAGAACCTGCATCTGACGCAGGGCAACACGGGCATCCTGATCTTCGTGTCGGTTGCCGAACACTACGTCGAGATCATCGTCGATCGTGGCATCTCGGAAGTCATCGACGACGCGCTCTGGGAAGAGACGGTGCAGGAATTCGTCGGCCACGTGCGCGCCGGCAACATTGCCACGGGTTTCTACAACACGATCGAGCACTGCCGCGACATTCTCTGGAACCACTTCCCCGCACCCGACGGCCGACCCGACGAATTGCCGAATCATCTCGTGGAAGTGTAGGCAGGCCTCGCAGCCACGGTCACCGGGAACCCGGCTCATCGACCGTTCGACGAGCCTTTCGGATTAGCGCCGATTCAAGGCCTGCTGCCTGAATTCAGGCCTGGCGCTTGAATTCAGGCCTGGCGCTTGCTGTCGATGTCGGTGACCTTGGAGAACTGGTCGGCATCGAAGCTGCGGAGGTATTCGCGGAACTCGTCGCCAAGCTCTTCGTGCTCGAGCGCGAACTCGACCTGCGCCTTGAGATACCCCATCTTGCTGCCGCAGTCGAACCGTCGGCCATCGAAGTCGTAGGCCAGTACGCGCTGTTCCTTGAGGAGCCTCGCGATGGCATCGGTGAGCTGGATTTCGCCGCCGGCGCCCCGTTCGGTGGTCTCGAGCAGTTCGAAAATGCGCGGCGTGAGAATGTAGCGGCCGACCACGGCCGAATTGCTCGGCGCCTTGTCGACCGCGGGTTTCTCGACGATGCCGGAGACTTCCATGAGCCCGGGCTTGACCTGGTCGCCGGCCACGATGCCGTAGCTGCTGACCTCTTCACGCGCCACCGACATGGTGCCGAGAACCGAGCACTGCTGAAACTCGAAGACTTCGGCCATCTGCGTCAGGCAGGGCTTCCCCGAGAAGCTGATGAGGTCATCGGCGAGAATGACGGCAAACGGCTCGTCGTTGACCACCGGTCGTGCGCAGAGTACGGCGTGGCCGAGTCCGAAGGCCTTCGGCTGGCGAATGAACACGCAATTGACGTGATCGGGGAGGATGTTCCTGAGAACGCCCAGCATCTTCTCCTTCTGCTTGGCCTCGAGTTCACGTTCGAGTTCGTAGGCGTGGTCGAAATGATCCTCGATCGAGCGCTTGTTGCGGCCGGTGACGAAAATCAGCGTATCGACGCCCGCGGCAACGGCTTCTTCGGCGGCGTACTGGATCAGCGGCTTGTCGACAACGGGCAGCATCTCCTTCGGATTGGCCTTGGTGGCGGGCAGAAATCGTGTACCCATGCCGGCTACCGGAAATACCGCCTTCCTGATCTGTTTCATTTCTCGTCTTTCTCTGTTCAAAGGCTTTTGTCTGACCGGGCAATGACGATTGCGGGTTTTCCAGCGACCTTTCAGCCTGTTCAGTTGCTAGTATTCTGCAAATACGACGCCAAGCCGGATTGCCCAAGCCATGACATTCGTGGTGACCGAAAACTGCATCAAGTGCAAATACACCGATTGTGTTGAAGTCTGTCCCGTGGATTGTTTCCACGAAGGCCCGAATTTTCTCGTCATCGACCCCGAAGAGTGCATTGACTGCTCGCTGTGCGAGCCCGAGTGCCCCGCCGAAGCCATCTTCGCCGAAGAGGATCTCAAGCCCGAGCACGAGCAGTACCTGGAAATCAACGCCGAACTGTCGACCGAATGGCCGGTGATCACGATTCAGAAGGAACCGCTCGAAGATGCCGCCGAATGGGACGGAAAACCGGACAAGCTCCAGTACCTCGAGCGCTGATCGACACGACGTCCGATCATTGCCATATTCGCACGAGGCAAGGCTCCGGTGGTGCACAACTACGCTGAAAACACGTTACAAATCGGCCACTTGTAGCCGCAATGCCGGTTTCGACACAACTTCGGTGAGAGCGAGGTGCGGCCGATCGCGACTACCTGATGTTCACTGGCAAGCGATGCGCCCGCGAATCCCGGTCAGCAACTCGTAGCTGATCGTGCCGGCAGCGTGCGCCAGCCTGTCCACCGGATTGTCGGGCCCCCAGATGGTGACCGCCTGACCGACCTGCCGATACTTCGCATCCACCGCGCGCAGATCGATGGCGATCGAGTCCATCGACACGCGCCCGAGCACGCGGCAGGCGACACCGCCGAGGCGCACATCGGCATCTTCCCCGAGCAATCGCGGCAGGCCATCCCCGTAGCCGATGCCCACATGACCGACCGGCATTGCCTCGGGCGCATGCCAGTGCTGTCCGTAACCGACGCCCTGACCCTGTCGAAACTCGCGCACGCTGACCAGCGGCGCAGTGACGGTCATGGCAGGGACGAGTTTCACGCCGGCCGGCAACGGTTCGACCAGTGGATTGGCACCGTAGAGCAAGATGCCGGGGCGCGCCCAGTCGGCCTGCGCCTCGGGCCAGGCCAGCACGGCGGCCGAATTGGCGATGCTGTCTGCGCGCGCCTCGCCAGCGAGCGAGCGGATGGCGGCAAAGCGCTCGAGTTGTTCCCGAGTATGCGCATTGCCGGGAACATCGGCGCAGGCCAGGTGCGTCATGACTCCACGCACACGATCCGACGCGGGCGTGTCGGCAAGAATTGCCGTGGCTTCCTCCGGCGGCACCCCGAGGCGCCCCATGCCGGTATCCACCTTGAGCCAGGTAAAGAGTTCGCGCGCAAGCGGCGCCTTGCGATACCAGGCCCACTGCTCGCTCGCATGCACGACCGGCCACAAGTGGTGCTCGACGAAGTGCACGAGGTCGCCCTCCTCGCGCAGCCCCTGCAACACCATGATCGGCGCGTCGATTCCCGCTCGTCGGAGCGCGAGTGCTTCGGCAAGCGTGACCACGTTGAAACCGTCGGCAGGTCGATACCCGTCTGTGTCATTCGGCCCCGGCGGTGTCGACAGGACCTGCGCCACCGCCACCGCACCGTGCCCGTAACCGTTGGCCTTGATCGTGGCAAGGAAGCGGCTGCCGGGCGAGAAGCGGCGCGCCACGGCAAGGTTGTGCCGGAGGGCTTCGGCACTGACCACGATGCGACTCTGACGATTGCTGCCCGCAGCGCCGTCAAGCCAGGCCTGGTCATCGACCATCGGCTTGCCGAATTCAGACGAATTCGGAACCATGGATTTCCGGGCTGTAGTCCTCGAAGCGCGTGTACTTGCCGAGGAAGGTCAGCCGCACCTCACCGATCGGGCCGTTGCGCTGCTTGCGGATGAGGATCTCGCCGAATCCCTTGTTTTCTTCGTTGTCGGGGTGATAGACCTCGTCGCGGTAGACGAACATGATGACGTCGGCATCCTGCTCGATGGCACCCGATTCCCGCAGGTCGGACATCACCGGACGCTTGTCGGTGCGCTGCTCGAGCGAGCGATTGAGCTGCGAGAGCACGATGATCGGCACGTGCAGTTCCTTGGCCAGCGCCTTCATCGAGCGTGAAATCTCGGACACCTCGGCGGTGCGGTTTTCCTTCATGCTCGGCACCTGCATGAGTTGCAGGTAGTCCACGACGATCAGGCTCAGGCCACCGTCGCGGGCGAGGCGCCGTGCACGGGCGCGCAGGTCGGTGGGGGTGAGCGCCGGCGTATCGTCGATGAAGATGTTGCTCTTGGCCGTGATCATCTCGATGGCCGACTTCACGCGCGGCCAGTCCTGCTCGTTGAGGCGCCCGGTGCGGAGCTTGCTCAGTTCGATGCGCCCGAGCGAAGCGATCATGCGTGTGGCCAGTTGTTCGGCGGGCATCTCCATGCTGAACACGGCCACGCGCCGGTCCTTGTCGACCATCGCCACGTTCTCGGCAAGGTTCATGGCGAAGGCGGTCTTGCCCATCGAGGGGCGTCCGGCAACGATGACGAGGTCCGAGGGTTGCAGGCCGCTGGTGAGTTCGTCGAGGTCCTTGTAGCCGGTGGGCACGCCGGTGATGGAAGCTCCCGACTTGAAGAGATAGTCGATGCGCTCGACGGTGGCGTGAAGCACCGCGCGAATGTCATGGAAGCCGCCACCCTGACGCTGCGTCTGGTCGGCGATCGAGAACACCTTGCTCTCGGCTTCGTCGAGAAGATCCTGCGAACTGCGGCCATCGGCCTGGTAGGCACTCTCGGCAATCTCGCCCGCCACCGAGATGAGCTGACGCAATACCGAACGCTCGCGCACGATCTCGGCATAGGCGCGCACGTTGCCGACCGCCGGAGCCACCTCGGGCAGCGCCCCGACGCCGTAGAGCCCACCCGCATCCTCGAGTTCGCCGCGCCGCTCCAGCCAGTTGCAGACCGTGACCACATCGGGGTTGCTGCCGCCCGTCACGAGCGAGGCCACGGCAGCAAAGATCAGCCGGTGATCGTACTGGTAGAAATCGGCCTCGGTGACAAGGTCGGAAACCTTGTCGAAGATCTCGGCGTCGCCGAGCATGAGCGAACCGAGAAGCGCCTGCTCGGCCTCGATCGAGTGTGGCGGGATGCGGTGCGAGCGCGCCTCGAGCGCCTTGAGAAGGAGTTGTGTCTGATTGCGACCGGCGCTGGCCTGTGCCGCCGCCGTGTCTGCCACTGTGTCCACCGGCGTATCCACCGGCGTATCCACCATCGTATCCGCCGGCAGTGGCCCGTCCGCGAGGCCACCATCGGAATGAGGCGGCGGCATGTCGGTGATGGCGCCGAGCGGCTGCCCGTCGGGACCGATGCCGAAATCACCCGGATCGAAGCCGATGTCGGCCTCGTCCGCGTCGATCAGATCCGGTTCGAAAGCACCCGGAACGGGGCCATCCGAGCGCGAAGAAGCCGGGGCGTGATCGGCCCCGGCCACGGTATCAGGGTGCTTGTCATTGCTGGTCACTCGTCCGCTCTCTCCACGCCGAAGCTTTTCGGCAAGGTGTGTCCGCGCAACCCGACGTGGCACTCATCCGTGTTCGATGGCGCAGTCTACTCTTCTTCGCCAACCACGCTGATGACGACTTCGACATTGACATCGCTGTGCAGGTGCAGACCCACGGGATGCTCGCCGACCGCGCGCAGCGGACCTTCGGGAAGCCGGATTTCACGCTTTTCAACCGTCTCGCCCGCAGCCTCGAAAGCCTGGCGGATTTCCTCGGTGCCGATCGAGCCGAAGAGCTTGCCCTCGGTGCCGGCGCGCGAGGTGACGCTGACGGTCATGCCATCGAGCTTCTCGCCGCGACGCTTCGCTTCGGCCAGTGCTTCGGCTTCGGCCTTTTCGAGTTCCGCGCGGCGTTGCTCGAAGGCTTCGATGTTGTCCTTCGTGGCCACTTCGGCCTTGCCCTGGGGCAGGAGGAAGTTGCGGGCAAAGCCCGCCTTGACGTCAACGAGATCGCCAAGCTGGCCGACGTTGTCGATGCGTTCCAACAATATCACTTGCATGAGGTGAAATCTCCGGGTTTGATGAATCAGCGCTGACGCAGCGGATGGACACTGTCGAGAAGGCCAAGCGCTGCCAGCAGCAATGTGGTGTGAGGAATCAGCAGGAGGACATAGAGCCCTGCAAGCCAGTTCGAGTTCATGCCGCGCTCCTTGACGACCGCATGGGCAACGGCCAGGCCCTGCAGGCACAGAAGCGTGATGATGATGAGCGTGATGCCGAGTGCGAAGGCGCCGCTGGCGAACAGACAGACCGCAAGCAGCACGGCAAGCGCGAGTGCGATCGGCCGACCGAAATCGAGTGTGCGGAATTCGCTGCCGAAACCACCCGGGTTGACGAGCACGGCCTGCCAGTAACGCGCGAGGAACAGCGCGGCGACGCCGAAACTCATTGCCACCATGCCGCTGCTGGCAGCCATCATGGTGGCGAGGCTCTCGCGCAGGGTGTCCAGCAGGCTCGTATCGGACAGGGAATCCCCGTAGGCAGAGGCAAGCGCCGGGTTCTCGGCGATGCCCGTCTGGATCTGTTCGAACATGAGCGCGAATTGCTTGTCCCAGAAGGCTACGGTGCCACCGGTGGCGAGTTCCATGAGAAGCAGCGCCGCAACCCCGGCAAGCCCCGTGACGAGCAGAGCGATGGCCAGGTTCGTGGTGCTGCGAAGCACCGCGGCGGCGAGAATCGCCGGTAACCACAGCACCAGTGCCACCACGGGCAGAGTCACGGGCGAACGCAGCAGCAGCATCGAGGCTGCAACCAGAATCACCACACAGGGCAAGGCGACCTGCGCAATGGCCGAGCCGCCACGCCGGAGCACGGCGTAGGCGATGCAGGCAGCGCTGCCGACGACCCCCGCCATCATCAGGAGGGAGGCCACGAAACTGACCACGGCGGCACCCCCCGAGAGCACGGCGAGCATCGGCACCGCAAGTGCCAGCAGCAGAAGGCCTGCTGCAATGCCCGCCGCCCACCAGGGACCGCGATCGATCTGTTTTGCCAGCGCGATCATGACGCCAGAAACACCTTGCCCGGATTGCCGTTCGACGCGATTCGCCAGCCGAATGCCCCGAGCGGAAGACACGCAAGCCCGCAGAGGCGTCGCTGGCGAAACCCGCCCGAGCGCAGCAATCAGTGCTGGTCGGTGTAGGGCAGCAGCGCGAGATAACGCGCGCGCTTGATGGCCGTGGACAGCTGTCGCTGATAGCGTGCCTTGGTACCGGTGATGCGCGAGGGGACGATCTTGCCGGTTTCGGTAATGAAGCCTTTCAGCAGTTCCACATCCTTGTAGTCGATGTGGTCGATGCCTTCAGCGGTGAAACGGCAGTACTTGCGGCGACGGAAATGACGAGACATGTTGATGCTCCGAAATAGGTGTGTTTCAGTGACGAGGAAAATGACGGGCGATCACGCCGTCAGGCTTCCTCGGTGGCGGTTTCCGGCTTGTCGTTCGATGCACCGGCATCACCGGCATCGTCTTGCTTGCCACTGTCGCTGCCATCGGCGCGTTTCGCGTTGTCATTGGCGCGCGGTGCGCTGCTGTCGTCGCGCGAGCGGCGCTCGTCGTCCTTGCCATCACCCTTCTTGAGCAGCGGCGACGCTTCAGTCACGGCTTCCTCGAGTTGCAGCACCATGTGACGCAGCACGGCGTCGTTGAACTTGAAGGCGCTGGTGAGTTCATCGAGCGTTTCCTTGTTGCACTCGATGTTCATGAGCGTGTAGTGAGCCTTGAGGATCTTGTTGATCGGGTAGGCCAACTGGCGGCGGCCCCAGTCTTCGAGGCGATGGATGATGCCATCCTGCCCTTCGATGATGCCGCGGTAGCGCTCGACCATGGCCGGCACCTGCTCACTCTGGTCAGGGTGGACCAGAAACACGATTTCGTAGTGTCGCATTGTTGCTCCCTGTGGATTGCTGCCCGACAGGGCCCGCAGGAAACACGAGTACCGGTCTGGACAAGGGGGTTATCGAACGCTTTCGACAGCGTCGAGCCGAACGAGTATAAACGAATTCAGCGGCGCTGGCGCAGTGCTTCGAACAGACTGACACCGGCCGCCACCGATACGTTCAGGCTCGATACGGTGCCGGCCATGGGGATTCGGTACAGCAGATCGCAGCCCTCGCGGGTCAGACGCCGCAGACCGCTGCCCTCCGCCCCCATGACCAGAGCCACCGGCCCGCTCAGTGACAATTCGTGCAGCGTGGTTTCCCCTTCCCCCGCGGCCCCATAGATCCATAACCCCGCGGCGCGCATCTCCTCCAGGGCTCGTCTGAGGTTCCTGACCCGAATCACCGGTACCGCTTCGGCAGCGCCGGAGGCCACCTTGCGGGCCACGGCACTGAGTGGCGCGCTGTTGTCGGCAGGAACCACCACGGCGTCGGCCCCGGCCGCATCGGCACTGCGCAGACAGGCCCCGAGGTTGTGGGGGTCGGTGACACCATCGAGCACGAGAAGCAACGGTGGCTCGGTGCGGCCTGCGCAACCCGCCAGCAGGCTGCCGAGATCCACGACCGGCTGCGCCGCCCCTTTTCGAAGCCTTGCTGCAACGCCCTGATGCCGGATGTCGGGCAATTCCCGATCGAGCACCGCACGAGTGGTTTCGCTGATCGGTACCTCACGCGCCCGAGCGGCGTCGATGATCGATTGCACCCGTCTGTCGCGGCGCCCAGGCACGACAAGGAGCTCGGCAATGTCGCCTGCGCGATGCTCGAGCAGCGCCGCGACGCTGTGCAGTCCCCCCATCCAGGACGAATCGGACTGACTCATGCGCGCCACACCTCAGGAAAGCCGCTTGCGGGTCACAGCTTTCTTGCCGGCTTTCTTGCTGGCTTTCTTGTCAGTTTTCCTGCCGGTTTTCTTCCGGCTGGCGGCAGACTTCTTCCGGCTCGCCGGTGTCTTCTTGCTGGCCGGCTTCTTCTTGCCGACCGGTTTCTTCTTGCCGGCGGGCTTCTTCTTGCCCGCAGGCTTCTCCTTGCTGGTCGCCTTCTTCTTACCAGCAGGCTTCTTCCTGCCGACCGGCTTTTTCTTGTCTGACGTCGTCTTGCGGGATGGTTTCGTCTCGCTGTCCGGTACCTTCTCGCTCGCCGGTTTCTTCCTGCCAACCGACTCCTTCGAATCAGCCGCAATCGCTGCGGGTGAGGTAGCGAGTCGGTCGGTGGCTTCGACATCGACAACAACAGGCTTGCGCGTTTCGGCACGCGTATCGCTGCGCGCGACGCCACGCACCTCGATGAAATCGATCTTCCGCTCCTCGAGATTGACCGCAGCCACCTGAACGCGGATCGGATCACCGAGACGGTAGCGCTTGCCGCTGCGCTGGCCGACGAGAGCCTGCGAGGCGACATCATATTGAAAATAGTCGGCGCCGAGACTGCTGATGTGAACGAGGCCTTCGACATGAAAGTCGGTCAGGTTCACGAACAGCCCGAACGACGTCACGGCCGAAATCACGCCATCGAATTCGCTGCCCACATGCTCCTGCATGTATTCGGTCTTGAGCCAGGCAATGACATCGCGCGAAGCTTCCTCGGCACGACGTTCGGCCATCGAACACTGCTCGCCGAAGGCATGCATGGCATTGTTGTCGTAACGGTAGTCGGCGTTGGCGGCACGCGAGAGCACGTGCTTGATGGCCCGGTGCACGAGAAGGTCGGGATAGCGGCGAATCGGTGAGGTGAAGTGGGCGTAGTAGTCGAGGGCAAGCCCGAAATGACCTTCATTGACGGGCTGGTACACCGCCTGCTGCATGGTGCGCAGCATCACCGTCTGAATCACCGCCCTGTCGGGGAGATCGGCAATGCGCTCGGCCAGAACCGCGAAGTCGGTGGCCGTGGGCCGGTCGCCACCGCCAAGCGAGAGGCCACGCAACGCGAGAAAGGCGCGCAGATCGTCGAGCCGGTCCGCCTTCGGACCACCGTGTACGCGATACAAGGCTGGCACCTTGTGTTTCTCGAGCAGCTTCGCCGCCTGAATGTTGGCGAGAATCATGAACTCCTCGATGAGCTTGTGGGCGTCATTGCGCACCACCGGCACCAGCTCTTTGATCTTCCGGTTCTCGTCGAAGACGATTCTGGTTTCGGTGGACTCGAATTCGATGGCACCGCGCTCGCGTCGCCGCTTCGCCAGCACCTCATAGAGCGCGTGCAGTTCCTGGATCATGGGAAGCAGGTCGGCGTATTCTTCGCGCAGGGGTGACGAGGGTTCGGTGAGCATCTCGTACACCTTGCTGTAGGTCAGGCGTGCGTGCGAGCGCATGATGGCATTGAAGAATCGCGAGCGCCTGACCTCGCCGTTGTCCTTGAGGGTGATTTCGCAAAGCATGCAGAGCCTGTCGACATCGGGGTTCAGGGAACACAGGCCGTTGGAGAGAATCTCCGGCAGCATCGGCACCACACGCCCGGGGAAATACACGGATGTCCCCCGCGTCTGCGCCTCGCGGTCGAGCGGCGAGCCAGGCTGTACATAGTGGGCAACATCGGCGATGGCAACGAGAAGGCGCCAGCCGTCTTTCCGGCGCTCGCACCAGACCGCATCATCGAAATCGCGTGCATCGGCACCATCGATGGTCACGAGCGGCAGATGCCGGACATCCTTCCTGCCGAGTGCCGCATCATCCTCGACCGTGGCCGAAAAGCCTGCGGCCTGTTCGACTACCGCCTCGGGCCACTCCACCGGAATGCTGTGCGCGTGCAGCGCCACGTCGATCTCCATGCCGGGCTCGAGATGCTGCCCGAGCACGTCCACCACACGCCCGACCGGCTGGTGACGACGCGTGGGCTGGTGGGTGATCTCGGCCACGGCAATGTCACCGTCGCGGGCACCGGCAAGCCCACCCGCCTCGATCAGCAAATCCTGATGGATGCGCTTGTTGTCGGGCAGCAGCACCGCCACCCCGCCTTCCATGGACACCCGCCCGACCAGCGACTGGTTGGCGCGCTGCACCACATCCACCACACGCCCTTCATGCCGGCCACGACTGTCGGTACCGGTGATGCACACGATGATGCGGTCGCCATGTAGCACCTGACGCATCTGGCGGGCGTTGAGGAAGATGTCTTCATCACCCTCGTCGGGCACGAGAAAGCCATAGCCGTCGGGATGCGCCGTGACACGGCCGGCGATGAGTGCCTCGGCGTCCACCGGAACCAGCGCGCGACGACGGTTTTCGATGAGCTGGCCGTCGCGGAACATCGCACCGACGCGGCGGCGCAGTGCTTCGCGATCCTCCTCGCCGTGAAGCCCGAGTCGTTCGGCCAGTGCACCGATGTCGAGCGGCACCCTCTCCTCACGCAGGGTCTGCAGAATCAGTTCGCGGCTGGCGATCGGCGAATCGTAGCGCTGCTGTTCACGCTCGCGGTGCGGATCGACCGGGGTACCACCATGCTGCTTGTCGCCGTGAACGTCTTTTCCGCGACCACGATGCCTGCCGCCATCCGCATTGCGGCTGCGGTTCGATTTGCGTTTGTTCTGACTCATGCCTCGGGCTCTTTGGAGAGGATGGCAACGCCGATGAGAGGCGTGCCCTGCATGGCCCGATGGTGCCCAGGAGAGGACTTGAACCTCCACGGGGTTTCCCCCACTGGCACCTGAAGCCAGCGCGTCTACCAATTCCGCCACCTGGGCAAGGGGGAGGATTGAGGCCATGGCCTCGAAGAGCCGGAAGTTTGGACGAGTCGCGGGGCGCTGTCAAGTACAAGTAAGGATAGCCTTGCCTCATACCGACAGCGGCACCCATCCGGCCCCGTCACCCTGAACCGTCGGTGCTCGTCATCTGCGTTGACCGCGAACAGCTCCCGCCGGACGATGCGGGCGACGCCCGTATCCCTGCGCGTGACCGCTTCGACGGGCACGACTCGCTTCCTGCTGCGTTTGGTCTTGCCCATCCGTCGGCGGCTCGACCGGCTCGATGCCGTAGCGCCCTTCGTGCACGAGTGTGTGGTGGTAGTGACACAGCAGCGGGATGACATGCGCATCGCAGCAGAGGCGGCGCGCGGTCTCGCGACCGACGGAGACGCCGGGCGAGAGCCAGACGTCGTGACAGGTGTCGTCGTGGCGGGCGTCATGAGAGGCGTCGGCAGTGTGACCGTGTTCACAGGAATCAGCAATTTGCGGTTCACGTGAACCGTTTTTCGTTTCGGAAGCGTGACCGGCATCACGGAAACCGGCCTTTGACGGTTCACGTGAACCGTTTTCGCCGGAACCGTTTTCGTCGAAGCGATCCCTGCGGACGCGCATGCGCGCGATCTCCTGCTCGAGGACGTGCACGGGCAGTTTCTCGGCCAGCCGGAGCAGCTCCTGCTCGTTGTCGGGGGTGGCGATGCGCACGAGAGCGCGAACTTTCGAGTAGCCGATGCGGCCTTCCCCGAAGGCGGTACTGATGAGCGGCAGTTCGCGGAGTGCGACGGCGACATGAATGTACTGCCGCGCCGTGACCAGACCGATGGCACAGTTCGCGGCCATCCACTGCGAGAGGCACCGTGCCCCGTGGAGCTTCCAGCCCCGGGTGCACTCGAAGGCCGAGAGCGCCATCAGGAAGCCGTGGAGGTGCCGGTCGATGCTGGTCTGCCTGTCGAAACAGGGCATCCTTCTTGCGAAGTTCCAGTACATGCGGGCTGCCTTCGCGCCGGGTCTTGTGTGATACGGGAAGCTCCAGCATGTCGAGCTGATGATGCAGGCGTCGTCGTCGGGCCTTGGCCATCGGCAGATCGATGGCAGGGGCATTGCTTTCCAGAAATGCCTTCAGGGTTTCACAATCGGCATCACTGCAATCGAGGTCGACAGGGATGCGCCAATCTCCTTCGTCCCGGCTTGCCTCGCGTATTCGCGCTTCGACGAGTTCCGTGGTCCGTCCGAAAAGGTTTTCGAGCGCATCCGCCACGACAACACCGTACGACATGTCGGTAGCCCTTTCCAGCACGGAAGCGATCACGCCGCTGGCATAGCCGTCGATGTCGGCATCAAGCACGGCCAGCACGGCGAGGATCTCCCCGTCGTCACCATGTAATTCGAGTGCGTCGAGCAGATGCAGCAGATCCCGCTGCTCACGCCTCGCGCTCTTCGCCCGTTCCCCCGGCGAATCGAGTCGATGGCAGGCTGCGTGCTCCGCCGCGATCAGCTCCCGAAGCATTGAAATGACCGATGCCGAGAGCTTCCCGCCATCGATGCCCTCGGCCTGATCAAGCGCACTGACGAGTGCAGGCAAGCATTTCAGCCATGCCAGCCGCTCCGGATCGTCGTGGTCACGATAGCTCTGACCTGTCGGTCCGTTCTCACCCGAACGCCGTCGTGGGCCACGCTCTGTCGCCGCGCCATCCGCCAGCCAACGCTCGAACAATTTGAGGGCAAATGTTCCGCCACGTGCCTCGATACAGGCAATCAGAACAGGGATAACCTTCCTGTCGAGGCTGCCGATGGAGAATGCCTGCAGCAGATCCAGCGCGATGGCATCGCCGTCGAGTTGCGCAGCCAGCTTGAGTGCATCGAGCAGCGCACCGCTGTCCTTCTCGCGTTGCCGACCGGGCCAGACCGCAAGGAAACTCGCCAGCGAATCTTCGAGTTCCGTTGCAGAAGATGATGCCGAGTCACGTCGCATCTCGGCCAGCACCAGGCCGCCACCGCCGGGACTGCCGGCAAGAATGCGATAACGCTCGCTCGCAGGCCACAACACCACGGCTGCCCGCCGGTACTCGCGCTCCAGCGTATTGCCGTAGTTGCCCATGTAGCCTTCGAACTCTTCAAGGATAGGTGTGTGCGCTTCTTCATCCACGCTCGAGCAGAGTTCGTCTTCAAAGGCGACGAGCTTCGGCAAGCCAACCTTGCGACCCGCCACATCGCGCCAGTGTTCGAGATGGGCGTGTCGGTCGAGCAATTCGTCGAGATGGTAGTTGCCCGAGTCGATGTACCAATCGTCGCTCCAGTCATCATCCCAGGGATCGCGCCCCGAATCGGTCTTCCAGGCGCTGTAGATCGAGGTCAGGCTGACGATCGCAAGATACACCTCGCAACCCAGACGTTCAGCCGCCGCGACCAGCGCCTTCGCACGCTGGCTGTCCTTGCCCTTGAGCCGCCCCCAGTCAAGACTGCGCTGACTGTAGGCATGATCGAGAAGATAGACCACCTTGTCGTTCGACCGGCGCCACGACGGTCTGTCGTCATTGCCGGCAAAGAAATCGACCAGCGCCTGGTCGACAAGCGCATCTCCCTCGCCTGCAGCCCGCCCGGATGCGCCGGATCCACCCGACGCCTCGCGCGTTGCCGGCCTGAAGTGGAGATGATGGCTGAGCACCACGCGATAACCTTCTGTCACGGGCTCTACCTCATGTTCGCAATCGGCGTAGAACGCCAGCAGGGCCAGCGAATCGGCATCCATCGTGTCACAACGGATAGATGCGCTCTGCCCCCGATGGGAAACGCGCAGTGTTCCTCCCTTGTGAGCCGAGGGCAACACGACCACCAGAGTGCCGATCATGTCGTCGGAGCGCTCGGTATCGCGATGCGGCTTGAAGAACTGACCGGGACCGTACACGAGCAGCTTGTCGATGCTGGCGGTGAGCGTGCCCGCGGGCAGTTCGAGCGCCTCGCGGATCATCTCGAGCGCCGGTGCGAGAGTACGATGCCATGCCGCATGGTCGAGTTCCAGCCGCCGTGAATGCACTTCACCGACGTCACGAACCGAGGCGTCGTAGAGCGTTTCGCTACCCTTCCCGAAGGGTGCGGGAACCGACCAGCTGGCCAGCTTCTTCGCCCGCGATTTCGCGATCGGCAGACGGATTTCGCCAATGGGATCCACACCCAGCGACAAGGACTCGGCCGGCAGGGATCCTCGCCAGGCAAACCCGCCTACACCATTGCCGACGGGCGAAGGTACGTCGCCGACATTGCCCAGCGCCTCCACCAGACGCTCCAGTGCTGTCTTGCCGTCATCCATGCTTCACATGCTAACCCCATTTCAGGCATTCCGCGAAACTGGCCGCTGCCCGACACTTCACCCGATTCAGAACGGCGAACGAATCACGATGTTCTCGCTGCGCTCGGGCCCCGTCGAGATCAGATGCACCGGCACCTCCACCAGTGCCTCGAGCCGCTGCACGTAGGCACGTGCCGCTGCGGGCAGCGAATCGAACGACGTGATGCCCTGCGTCGAAGACTGCCAGCCGTCCATCTCCTCGTACACGGGCTCGCAGCGCTCGAAGTCCTCGGCGGCAACCGGTGGATGCTCGATGCGCTCGCCGTCGAGCATGTAGGCGGTGCAGAGGCGCACGCGCGGCAGGGTATCCATGACATCGAGCTTGGTCAGGCAGAGCCCGCTGACGCCGTTCAGAATCGCGGCGCGCCTCACGGCCACGGCATCGAACCAGCCACAGCGGCGCTGGCGTCCGGTGGTGGCGCCGAACTCGTTGCCGCGTTCGCCGAGAACACGTCCGTCGTCATCGAAGAGTTCGGTGGGAAACGGCCCCGCGCCAACGCGCGTGGTGTAGGCCTTGGTGATGCCGAGCACGTAGTCGATGTCGTTGGGGCCGCAACCGCTGCCCGAACAGGCGGCACCGGCCACCGTGTTCGACGAGGTCACGAACGGGTAGGTACCGTGATCGACATCGAGAAGTGTTCCCTGCGCACCTTCGAAGAGGATGCGTCGGCCGCTCTTGCGGTGCTCGTGGATCATGCCCGGAATGTCGGCAACGAGCGGGGCGATGCGCTCGGCCTGCACACGCCCTGCTCGCTTGATTTCCCCGGCATCGACGGGTGGCGCACCGTGACGCTCGAGACGCGCGTTGTGGAAGTGGCAGAGTTCCTCGACCTTGCTGTCGAAACGCTCGGGCACGAGCAGATCCTGCACCCGGATGGCGCGCCGAGCCACCTTGTCTTCGTAGGCTGGCCCGATGCCGCGACCGGTGGTGCCGATGGCGCGCTTGCCGGCGGCCTGCTCGCGCGTCTGATCGAGTGCCACGTGCCAGGGCATGATGAGCGGGCACGCGGCGCTGATGACGAGGCGCCGATCGACCGGGATGCCACGCTCGAGCAACTGATCCATCTCCCGGAACAGCGCCTCGGGCGACAGCACCACGCCGTTGCCGATGGCGCAGACGACATCATCGCGCAGCACACCACTCGGAATCAGGTGCAGTACCGTCCTTTCGTCGCCGATGACCAGCGTGTGCCCGGCGTTGTGTCCGCCCTGAAAGCGAACCACGAGCGACGCCTGCTCGGTCAGGAGGTCGACGATCTTGCCCTTGCCTTCGTCACCCCACTGGGTGCCGAGAACCAATACGCTGTCAGTCATGGGTCGTTCAGGAGTGTGTCTGCGGACGGATGATGGGTGGCATCGGGGTGCATCGCCAGCGCCACGAGATCGCCACTGTAGCCCGTCGCGGCACGCGCGGTGCCGAAATCGCGGCCGATATCGTCGTAGCGACCGCCCTGCGCGAGACGCCGACCTTCGGCATCGAGCAGCGCGAACACCGCACCGGTATGGTAGCGATAACCGCGAAGTTCCGCGAGATCGAGCTGGCAACGCAGCGTCGGGTGCGACTCGGCGATGGCCGTGATGATGGCGCGAAGCCGTACGATGGCGCTCTCGACACGCTCGGACAGGCCACCGAGCCGTGTGCTGGCACGCTCGAGCACATCGGCCGAACCGTGCAGCGAAAACAGTGCGAGAAAGCCCTCTGCCTGCGCCTCGTTCAAGGCCTGTGTCTCGTCGCGGAGCAACGCGTCGAGCACCGCTTCGAGGTCGGGTATCGAGCCACGCTCGATGGCATCGAAGAGCCGGCCCTGGGCGCTTTCATCGAGGCCGGCAGCGCTCACGAGCGATTCGAACACACCGACATGGCCAAGATCGAGCACCAGTGAGCCGCTGTCGAGACCAGCAAGCAATACCGTATCGATCATCAGCCTGATGATGTCGATATCGCTTTCGGGCGAAGGGTCGCCGAACAGCTCGGCACCGAACTGCAACGGGTTGCGACTGCCACCGAGCTTGTCGACGCGTGTTCTCAGCACCGTGCCGGTGTAGACGAGCCGACCGGGAGCGTCGTTCCTTCTCGAGCGGGCATCGATGCGCGCCACCTGCGGGGTCATGTCGGCACGGATGCCGAGCGTTCGGCCGTTGGTCTGATCGACGAACTGGAAGGTATCGCGCGCCAGCGTTTCACCCGTGCCGGTCAGGAGGCTGTCGAGATATTCGACCACGGGCGGCGCGACAAGATCGTAACCCCGCTCGCGCGCAAGGTCGATCACAGCCCGCCGCAGGAATTCCACCGACCAGGCCTCCTCGGCCAGCAGTTCGTTGATGCCGTCGGGAAGCTGCCAGCGCTCGAAGCCGCTCATGAATTCATGCTCCGGAAGAATCCAGGGAAATCACGAAAAACAGTGAATCACGGCAACATGAATCACAGAAACAGAAGAATGACCATGCCGAGACCAGCAGCCACGCCACCGATTCGCCGCAGGTGAACCTCTTCGATGGCCTGGTTGCCGGCATACACGCGTTGCAGTTGCTCGGGCACGAGCGCCGGCATGAGCCCTTCGAAGATCAGTACCAGGGCCAGCACTTTCAGCATTCCCGAACCCTGCACCAGCACGACCGCCAGCAGCAGCATGGCAAGACCGATGAAACGCAGCTGCCCGGGCGCAAGCGTGAGGATGTAGTTGACGTATCGTCGCCACTGTTCGGGTGCCAGCAACAGTGGCAACCCTTCGAGAAGCATCATCACACCAACGGCGGCAATGATCGAAGACCCCATGGACACAGACTGACCGAGCACACATCAGTTACCGGTACTGGCCGCATCACCACCGGCAGCACCTGCATCGCCCGAGCTGTTGAAGTAGCGGAAGAATTCCGAATCGGGCTCGAGCAGCATCACGTCGTTGCTGCCTTCGAAGGCGTTGCGGTAGGCGCTGAGCGAGCGGTAGAGCTGATAGAACTCGGGGTTCTGCCGGTAGGCCTCGGCGTAGACACGAGCGGAGGTCGCATCACCCGCACCACGCGTCTGTTCGGCCTGCGCGTAGGCTTCGGCGAGCAGTTCCTCGCGTTGACGATCGGCCGACGCGCGGATCTTCTTGGCACTCTCTTCACCCTGCGAGCGAATCTCGCCTGCGATCTTGGCGCGGTCCTTCCGCATCCGGTCGAACACCGACTCGCGCACGTCTTCGGGCAACTCCACCTTGTTGATGAGAATGTCCACCACTTCGATGCCGAGCCCTCTGGCCTGCTCGTCGATGGCGGTCTGGATTTCGCCACCGAGGTCGTTGCGGTCGGAGGACACCACCTGATTGATGGTGCGGCGACCGAAGCTGTCCTTGACCGCCTCACGCGCAAACTGCTGCAGACGCATGTCGGCCGATCGCTGCAGACCCGACACGCTGGTATAGAAGAGACGCGGGTTGACGATGCGCCACTTGATGAAGGAATCGACCATGACGTTCTTCTTCTCGCTCGTCAGCACGCGCTCGGTCGGCACGTCGTGCGTGAGAATGCGCGAATCGAACTTGACCACGTTCTCGATGATCGGAATCTTCAGGTGAAGTCCGGGCTGGTAGTCGTCGCGGCGCACCTGCCCCACGCGGAGCTTCAGGGCCTTTTCGCGTTCGGAAACGGTGAAGAAGGCATTGCTCATCAGCAGTGCCAGCACGGCCACCAGAACGAGCAGCAGGGGATTGTTCAGCAGTCGGTTCATCGTACGGTACCTCGATCGCGCGAGCGTGCGGTGGTGCGCGGAGCACTGTCGCTGGCCGTGTTCGGAACGGCGGGCGAAGCCGTGTGCTCGGGGGAAGGCAGGCTGCCGGACGGCATGCCCGTGCCTTTGGCGGGCGTGCCGGAACGGTTGCCGATGAGCTGGTCGATGGGCAGGTACATGAGGCTGTTGCCGCTGTTCGAATCCATGAGCACCTTGCTGGTATTGCCGAGTACCGATTCCATGGTTTCGAGATAGAGACGATCACGGGTGACGTCGGGCGCCTTCTCGAACTCGGAGAGCAGCGAGAGGAAGCGCTGCGATTCACCGATCGCGGCCTGTTCGACGCGTGCCTTGTAGGCTTCGGACTCCTCGATGGCACGCTGCGCGTCACCACGCGCCAGCGGCAGGATGGTGTTGCTGTAGGCCTGTGCCTCGTTGATGTAACGCTCGCGGTCTTCCCGCGCGCGGATGGCATCGGAAAAGGCAGCCTGCACTTCCTCGGGCGGCTGTGCACGTTCGAGGTTCACGGCCGTGATCTGTACCCCCACCTCGTAGCTGTCGAGCACCGACTGCAGGATGTCCTGGGTGGAATTCGCCACGGTGAAGCGCCCGGTGGTCAGCACCGGCTCGAGCAGCGTCGAACCGACGACCTCGCGAAGCGCACTCTCGACCACCTGAGTGACGGTCTGATCCGGTGACTGCACCTTGAACAGGAAATCCTTGGCGTCCTTGATGTTGTACTGCACGCCCATGTCGACGCTGACGATGTTCTCGTCCATCGTCAGCATGAGCTGGTCAGGCAGTACCGTGGTGCGCACCTCGGCCACGTTCACCTTCTCGACATCCTGCACCGGCCAGGGAATGGCCCAGTGAAGCCCCGGATCGGTGGTGCGGACGTAGCGCCCGAACTGCGTGACCACGGCCGCTTCCGCGGGCTGAACCATGTAGATGCCCGTAAGCAGCCAGAGCGTGCCCACGATGGCCACGACGATGCCGAAGCCGCGCGCACCGAGGCTGCCACCAGGCAGTTTCGGGCCTCCGCCGCCACTGCCGTTGTTTCTCGAGGGGCCGCGGCCACGTTTCCCGAACAGCCCGTTGAGCTGGTTCCGGAAATTGCGCATGACCTCGTCGAGATCCGGGGGGCCGCTGCCTTCTTTCTTGCGATTGCCCCAGGGGTCGTTGTCTTTACCGCCACCTGGCTCGTTCCAAGCCATAGGATTCGTCACTCCAGTACCGGACAAACCGGTTAGTCTAATCCAATCCTGCACCACCGGCATCATGGTCGCCGAGCGCGTCCTCGTCAAGTGCCACGCTGCGACCGTGTGTCCGCATCAGCCGGGCGTGATCATCGGCATCCATGTCGAGCAGTATCGCCACCCGTCCGTCGTCCATCCGTCGTTCTTCCCTGACCGCGGCCGCTTCGAATAGTTGCGCGCGCAGTTTCCCCTCGGCCGGCTGCAGCACCAGCCAGCCACGTGCCCGCTCGCGCGAGAGCCGTTCGCTGACCGCTTCCCGGAGCATCTCGATGCCCTGCCCCGACAAGGCAGACACCCACACCGCCTCGGGTTCACCGGCATCGTCGTGCTCGACACGCACCGCATGCCCCGAAGCGTCGATCTTGTTGAAGACCAGCAGCTGCGGCACCGATTCCGCACCGATACCCTCGAGCACCTCATCCACGCTCCGGCGCCGCAGGGCGCGCTCGGGATCGCTGTCGTCGATGACATGCAGCAGCAGGTTCGCCTCGAGCGTTTCCGTGAGCGTCGAACGAAACGCGTCGACGAGTTCGTGCGGAAGATCGCGGATGAAACCGACCGTGTCGGCGAGCACGATGGAAACGCCACCCGGCAGATCAAGACGCCGGAGCGTGGGGTCGAGAGTGGCGAACAGCTGATCGGCCGCGTAGATGTGCTCGCCGGCCAGACGGTTGAACAAGGTCGACTTCCCGGCATTGGTGTAGCCAACCAGAGCGACGGTCGGGATGCCCGAGCGCACCCGCTGGCCACGCCCCTGTTCACGCTGGCGCCGCACCTTGGCCAGACGCGCCTTGAGCACCTTGACGCGATCGTTCAGCAGCCGCCGATCGGTTTCGAGCTGCGTCTCACCCGGGCCGCGGAGGCCGATACCGCCCTTCTGCCGCTCGAGGTGGGTCCAGCCGCGCACGAGGCGCGTGGAAAGGTGCACGAGCTGCGCAAGTTCCACCTGCAGCTTGCCTTCGAAGGTACGCGCGCGCTGCGCGAAGATGTCGAGAATCAGGCTGGTCCTGTCGAGGACGCGCACCTTGAGTTCGCGCTCGAGGTTGCGCTCCTGACTCGGGCTCAGCGTCTGGCCGAAGAGCACCACCAGACCGTCCTCGCGCCCGTGCACGCTGATGGCGGTGTCGAGTTCCTCGATCTTGCCCTTGCCGATGAAGTGCCGGGCATGGGGGCGGTCGCGGCTGCCGGTGATCATGTCCACGACCTCGAGCCCGGCCGAGCGCGCCAGCTCGCGGAATTCCTCGCGCTCGGCGTCGATGTCAAGCCCGGCCTCTGGGCCTCGTCCCATGGCCATGTGGACGAGAATGGCACGTTCACCACTGTCGGGGCGTTCAAACAAGCGAAGCAGACTCCCGGATGTGACAGCGACTCACGGGCCAACCATGCGAGATCGTCGCAGGCGAGGGCGAGGCGTGCTAGTCGTCCGAGGCGTCGTCGTCCCTGGCATCGACAATCCTGACCGGACGACTTGGCACCACGGTGGAAATGGCGTGCTTGTACACCATCTGACTGACGGTGTTCTTCAACAGCACCACGAACTGGTCGAACGATTCGATCTGGCCTTGCAGCTTGATGCCGTTGACGAGGTAGATCGATACCGGAATCCGTTCCTTCCTCAAGGTATTCAGAAACGGTTCCTGCAATGACTGCCCTTTCGCCATTGAGTTGTTTTCCTGTTGTATTTCGTGCGAACGGAGGCAGCACACCCCAATGATTCAGCGCGTCTTGCACAACTGCGCTAGGATGCAAGCCTCGGGAACAGCCACGTTATTGTGGCCGTACGTGATGATGCTGTCAATGCAAGGCCCCGCTTCGCGTTGTGGTTTTGCCGGATCTGTCATCGCTGTTACGCTGCTCTCGCCAACAACCAAGAGGATCAATGATGAGTACCGGACACTATCAACGCATCCACCAGGCCTCTCTCGACGACCCGAGCGCCTTCTGGCTCGACGTCGCGAAGGAAGCCCACTGGTTCAAGCCCCCCCAGACCGGCCTCGATGACAGCCGCGCGCCATTCAACGCCTGGTTTGCCGATGGCGAGATCAACGCAAGCTACAACGCGCTCGACCTGCATGTCGAGAACGGCCGCGGCGATCAGACGGCACTGATTCACGACAGCCCCGTCACGGGCAGCCTCACCCGCTACACCTACACCGAGTTGCTCGATGCCACTGCACGCCTGGCCGGCACCCTCCGGGGGCTCGGCGTCGAGAAGGGCGATCGCGTGCTAATCTACATGCCGATGGTGCCCGAAGCGGTGGTCGGCATGCTCGCCTGCGCGCGCCTCGGGGCAATCCACTCGGTGGTATTCGGCGGCTTTGCGGCAAGGGAACTCGCCGTGCGCATCAATGATTCCGAGCCGAAGGTGGTGCTGTCGGCCTCCTGCGGCATCGAACCCGGACGCGTGGTCGAATACAAGCCGCTGCTGGACGAAGCGCTGGACATCGCCGACGCAAAGGTTCAACACTGCCTGATCCTCCAGCGCGAGCAGGCCGAAGCCACGCTGATCGAAGGCCGCGATCTCGACTGGTTTGCCGCCCAGGCCAATGCCACGCCCGCCGACGCCGTGCCGGTGGCAAGCACCCACCCACTCTACGTGCTCTACACCTCCGGCACCACCGGCCGCCCCAAGGGGGTGGTCAAGGACACCGGCGGCACCGTGGTCACGCTGAAGTGGAGCATGAAGGCAATCTACGACACCGATCCGGGCGACATCTTCTGGGCCGCCTCCGACATCGGCTGGGTGGTCGGGCATTCCTATATCGTCTACGCGCCGCTGTTCGCAGGCTGCACCACGGTCATGTACGAAGGCAAGCCCGTGGGCACGCCCGACGCCGGTGCCTTCTGGCGCGTGATCGAGGATCACAAGGTCAAGATACTGTTCACCGCGCCCACCGCCTTCCGCGCCATCAGAAAGGATGACCCCGAGGCGAAGCTCCTCGAGAACTACGACGTCTCATCACTCGACGCGCTCTACCTTGCCGGCGAGCGCTGCGACCCCGACACGCTCAAGTGGGCACAGGACAAGCTCGGCGTGCCGGTCATCGACCACTGGTGGCAGACCGAAACCGGCTGGGCCATCTGCGCCAACTGCCGTGGCATCGAACCCATGCCGGTGGTACCGGGCTCTCCCACGAGGGCGGTTCCGGGTTACGACGTGCAGGTGCTCGACAGCAACGGCAAGGCCGTGGCCGCCGGCGACATCGGTGCCATCGTGGTGCGCCAGCCGATGCCCCCGGGCACCTTCGTGACACTCTGGAATGCACCCGATCGCTACGAGTCGGCCTACTTCTCGAATTTCCCCGGTTTCTACGAAACGGGAGACGCGGGTTTCATCGACAAGGACGGATACGTGTTCGTCATGGCACGTACCGACGACGTCATCAACGTGGCCGGGCACCGCCTCTCGACGGGGGCGATGGAGGAAGTGCTCGCGAACCATCCGGACGTGGCCGAATGTGCCGTCATCGGTGTCGCCGACGCCTTGAAGGGGCAACTGCCCGTCGGGCTCGTGATCCTGAAATCCGGCATCGATCGCCCGATGGACGAGATCAAGAAGGAACTCATCAACCAGGTGCGCCATGACATCGGCCCCGTGGCCGCCTTCAAGTCGGTGGCGGTGGTCGGCCGGCTGCCGAAGACGCGCTCGGGGAAGATTCTCCGCGGTACCATGCGCTCGATCGCCGACAATCAGGATTGGGCGATGCCCGCAACCATCGAGGATCCGACCGCGCTCGATGAAGTCAGCGACGCACTCCGGCAACTCGGCTTCGGCGACAGTCACTGAACCCCCTGCCGGCCTGACGTCAACGAGTTGCAGAACGCACATGGCGCACATGGCGCACTGGACGACATGCACGAACCCACACGAACCGCAACAACAAACCACACAACAAGAACGACGTGAAAACGATACTGGATCGGCTGGACACCAAGCGCGCCGCTGCCCTCGCGGGCGGCGGCGAGAAGCGCGTCGCGGCGCAGCACGCCAAGGGCAAGCTCACCGCACGCGAACGCCTCGCCGTGCTCTTCGACCCGCACAGCTTCCGCGAGTGGGACATGTTCGTCGAGCACGACTGCAACGACTTCGGCATGCAGGACAATCGCGTACCGGGTGATGGCGTGGTCATCGGCTACGGGCTCGTGAACGGGCGCAAGGTGTTCGCCTTCAGCCAGGACTTCACGGTATTCGGCGGCTCGCTCTCGGCCGCGCATGCGAGGAAGATCTGCAAGCTCATGGATCATGCGCTCAGGATCGGCGCGCCGGTGGTCGGCATCAACGACTCGGGAGGAGCACGCATCCAGGAAGGCGTCGCTTCGCTCGGTGGCTATGCCGACGTGTTTCAGCGAAACGTGCTCGCTTCCGGCGTGGTGCCGCAGATCTCGCTCATCATGGGCCCCTGCGCCGGGGGTGCCGTGTATTCGCCGGCCATGACCGACTTCATCTTCATGGTGCGCGACAGTTCCTACATGTTCGTGACCGGCCCCGAAGTGGTCAAGACCGTCACCCATGAAGAGGTTACCCAGGAAGAACTCGGCGGTGCCGGCACGCACACCACGAAAAGCAGTGTCGCCGATGACGCCTTCGACAACGACATCGAGGCGCTCCTGCAGATACGGCGCTTCCTGCACTTCCTGCCGCAGAACAACCGCGAAACCGCGCCCTTCCGGCCGAGCATGGATCCGCCCGACCGTCAGATTCACGCACTCGACACGCTCGTGCCCGAGAACCCCAATCTGCCCTACGACATGCGCGAACTCGTGAAAAGCGTGGTGGACGAGGAAGACTTCTTCGAACTCCAGCCCGACTTCGCCGCCAACATCATCATCGGCTTCGGGCGCATGAACGGCGAGACGGTCGGTTTCGTGGCGAACCAGCCGATGGTGCTCGCGGGCTGTCTCGACATCGCCGCGAGCCGCAAGGCCGCGCGCTTCGTGCGCTTCTGCGATGCCTTCTCGATTCCGATCGTCACCTTCGTGGACGTGCCGGGCTTCCTCCCGGGCACCGCACAGGAATACGGCGGCATCATCAAGCACGGTGCCAAGCTCCTCTTTGCCTACGGTGAAGCGACGGTACCGAAGATCACCGTCATCACGCGCAAGGCCTATGGCGGCGCCTACGACGTCATGGCTTCGAAGCACCTGCGTGGCGACGTCAACTACGCCTACCCCACGGCCGAGATTGCCGTGATGGGGCCGAAGGGTGCGGTCGAGATCATCTTCCGTGCCGACAGGAACGATCCCGAGCGCATCGCCGAACGCACCGAGGCATACCGCGAAAAGTTTGCCAACCCCTTCGTTGCCGGTCATCTCGGCTTCATCGACGATGTCATTCACCCGCATTCCACGCGCGTGCATCTCTGCCGCGATCTCGATTTGCTGAAGTCGAAGCAGCTCGAGAACCCCTGGAAGAAACACGACAACATTCCACTGTAAAGGCGATCGGTCAACAACTGTCATGAGCAACACCAGCAACACCGTGCGCCCGATCACGAAGATTCTCATTGCCAACCGCGGCGAGATTGCAAGCCGCGTCATCCACACCGCGAAGCGCCTCGGCATCCCGAGCGTGGCCGTGCATTCCGACCCTGATCGCTACGCCCTGTACGTACGCGAAGCCGACGAGGCCATTGCGCTCGGCGGACAGACCTCGGCCGAAAGCTACCTCGACATCGAACGCATTCTCGACGCGATTCGTGAAAGCGGCGCCGATGCCGTGCATCCGGGTTTCGGGTTTCTTTCCGAGAACGCGAACTTCGCGCGTGCACTCGACGAGGCCGGTATCGCCTTCATCGGCCCCGGCACCTACGCCATCGAGGCCATGGGCGACAAGATCACCTCGAAGAAACTCGCCGAAGAGGCCGGCGTCAACACCGTGCCCGGCCACCCCGAGGCGGTGGCCGACGCCGACGAGGCATACACCATTGCGGAACTCATCGGCTGCCCCGTGATGCTGAAAGCCTCCGCCGGCGGCGGCGGCAAGGGCATGCGCGTCGCGAACACGCTCGACGAGGTCCGCGACGGCTTCATCGCCGCACAGAACGAGGCGAGAAATGCCTTCGGCGACGATCGCGTGTTCGTCGAGAAGTTCATCGTCGAACCGCGGCACATCGAGATCCAGATCATTGCCGATACCCACGGCAACTGCGTCTACCTCGGCGAACGCGAATGCTCGATCCAGCGCCGCCACCAGAAGGTCATCGAAGAAGCACCCTCGCCTTTCCTCGATGCCGCCACGCGCCGCGCCATGGGCGAGCAGGCCGTCGCGCTCGCCAGGGCCGTGGACTACCACTCGGCCGGCACGGTCGAGTTCATCGTCGACGCGGAGCGCAATTTCTACTTCCTCGAAATGAATACCCGCCTGCAGGTGGAACATCCGGTGACCGAGTGCATTACCGGACTCGACATCGTCGAACTCATGATCGATGTGGCAGCGGGCAAGCCCCTGCCGATCACGCAGGATGACGTGACCATCGACGGCTGGGCCTTCGAGGCACGCGTCTATGCCGAAGACCCGGACCGCGGCTTCCTGCCGTCCACGGGCCGCATCTCGCACTACGCACCACCGAGCACGGTACCGGCGGAAAACGGCGCCTTCACGCGCGTCGACACGGGTGTGTCTGCCGGTGGCGAGATCTCGATGTTCTACGATCCGATGATCGCCAAGCTCATCACCTGGGCACCGACGCGGGATGAAGCCATCGCGCACATGCAGGACGCGCTTGACAGCTACCTCATTCGCGGTGTGAGCAGCAACATCCCGTTTCTCTCGGCGCTGTTCGCGCACCCCGCGCTGCATGCGGGAAAGCTCACCACGAACTTCATCGAGGAACACTTCCCCGAAGGCTTCGACAGCCACGAATTCGACGGTGGCGCGCTTGCCATCTTCCCGATCGTTGCCGCCTGGCTCGAGCAGCAGATCGCGCAACGTGACCGCATGCCGAACAGCACGCCGATGGTGCCGAGTTCGTCGGCCATGGCCGTGTTGCCCTCGGCCCGGACACGGAACGACCACATTGCTCGTACCGGATCCGAGTCCGAACATTCGGCTGACGACACCGCCCACGATCACACCCATGATCACGAAGAACCGGCGATCAGCGTGTTCGATGGCGAGACGCGCATCGATGTGGCCGAAGAACTCCTGCACGACATCGACAGCGACTGGGCTCCCGGCGATGCCATCTGGCATGGCCGTCTCGACGAAGCGGAAACCCGCATCGGCGTCGAGCGCATTCGCAATGGCTGGCGACTCTCCCAGGGCGGCGCAGTGCGCGAGTACCGCGTGATGGAGCCGCATGTTGCGGATCTCATGCCGCTGATGCCGGTTCGCGAGGCAGCGGATCTCTCGAAGTTCCTGCTTTCACCGATGCCCGGGCTTCTCGTCAAGGTGCTGGTTGCCGCAGGCGACACGGTCAGCGCCGGACAGGACCTTGCCGTGATCGAAGCAATGAAGATGGAAAACACACTCGCCGCCAGCATCGATGGCGTGGTCGCGCGCATCGCTGCCGAACCCGGTACCAGCCTTGCGGTGGATGACGTGATCATCGAATTCGAAACCGATTGACGAGGCGTTCAGAGACATGCTCGGAAGACTCAACCATGTGGCCCTCGTGGTACCCGCACTCGACGAAGCCGTTGCCACCTGGCGCGACACGTTCGGCGCCGAAGTGTCGGCACCTCAGGCGCTACCGGAGCACGGGGTAACGGTGGTGTTCGTGGATCTCCCCAACACACGCATCGAGCTTCTCGAACCACTCGGCGACGGCTCGCCGGTCAGTCGTTTTCTCGAAAGGCATCAGCACGGCGGCATGCATCACATCTGCATCGAAACCACCGACATCATCGCTGCGCGTGACAGGCTCGTCGGCAAGGGCGCGCGCGTGCTTGGCGACGGCGAGCCGAAAATCGGCGCGCATGGCAACCCGGTCCTGTTCCTGCATCCGGGCGACGTGCATGGCACGCTGCTCGAACTCGAGGAAGTGCGCAACACCTGAGCGCGATGCAGAGCACCATCGATTGCGCGAGTGGCCGCTCGCGCGAACACTCGTTGTACATGCGGTGTCGCGAGGGCGAACCCGGCAGACCACGCCTGAGCCTGCTGCACGGCAACGGCTTCTCGTCCGGTACCCTGATGCCACTGGCCGAGGCATTGCCCGAGAGCTGGAACATCTGGCTGCCGGACATTCCCGGCCACGGCTGTTCGGGCATGCCCGGGACGCACCACCCGGACTGGCAGGACATGGCCGATTCGATCGCCGAGTCGCTCCGGCACCAGGCGCACACGGCAACCCTGGGGCCTCTGATCGGCATCGGGCACTCCTTCGGCGGCATGCTGACCCTGCTCGCCGCCTGCCGTCATCCGGCGATGTTCAGCGAGATCATCCTGCTCGACCCGCCACTGCACACTCCCGGACTGATTCCGGTCATGCACGTTGCCCACGCAACCGGTACCTGGCGTCGGATTGGCCTGGTGAAGAAAGCACTCTCACGGCGACGCCACTGGCCGGACCGCGTTGCCATGCGTGAGTCGTTACAGAAACGACAGCTCTATCAGAAATGGGACCCGGCGGCACTCGAAGGTTTCGTGCAGACCGGCGCAGTCGAGTCTGCGACAGGCGGAGTCGAGCTCGCTTGCGACCCTGCCTGGGAGGCTGCGATCTTTGCCTCCACGCCGCAACGCCTCTGGGCGAAGATCAAGCGACTCACTGTACCCACGACCATCGTCAACGCCTCGGACAATGCAATCTTCTTTGCCCGCGCCGGCGCTGAACGTGCCGCGCGTGTGAACCCCGTCATCAAGCGCATCGATCATGGCGATTCGCACTGTTTTCCGATGGAGGATCCGGCAGGAACAGCGGAACTGATCGAGAACCTGCTCGGCCATCAGTGAAGCAAGGCTCCGGTGTCGAGGCAGGCTGTCATTCACCCGGCCATACAATGCAGCCAGTCACAAGTGTTGCTGGTCTCGACAAGCACATCGTACTGATCAGGCCAGCTCTTTCGCCGTCCGCGCATCTCCTTCTTGCTCAAAGCCACAATTTCACTTCACGCTACAGCGCCTTGCCACGTGCAGCCCCGTTCTCGACTATCCAGTCCAGATCATGCGCCATGATGTCCAACAGGCGCTGCCTGAGCGGTACCGTGTTATCGAACATCGCCCTGCGCTTGCCCAGACGATCGTCGTCCTCCAGAATTTCTCCAGTGAATTCAGCCAAGGTTGAGTTTTCGTCGCGATTGAAATTACTTCTGGCCACGAACCGCTCTCGCCCCATGACGGGTTTGACATGATAGACATAATCACATGATTCAACCAGACCAATCTCATCATGTGGCAATACCTTTCTTGATTTCAGGCTGCCTCTGACATCTTCCACCGCAACATGCAATCGTGAAATACAGGAATGAAAATTCTCAGCCTCCAGAGACGCCCTGAATTTAATTATCAGGGTACGGTCGTCTGCAAGCTCATGACTCTCAGCGTCAAAACCATCCCTCCAAAGCAAACGTATCAACTGATAACTGGCTTTCCATTCCCCTCTGTAAGGATGCTTTCTGACCACATCCACCGGCCTGTCATCCCCATAAGGATAACGACTCTCTGAATACAGACACTCGATCATCGAGTCGCGCTGCTTCTGCGTCTGGTAGCGCACGCAGAGTGTCACGCTTGCACCGATACCAGGATACTCCAGCCGTTTCGCGAACATTTCCTCTACGACCTCATCGTAGATCGAACCGAGAATCCCATCCCCGTTCTCTCCTCGGAGTGATTTTCTTGCAGACTGCGCCAGTCTGGCCAAATCCGCAGGCATGCGCTCACTGTAACGGCAGGCATACTCAACGGGGTTGACGAGATACGACAGATACTCAATATCACCTTCTTCCAGGTCTTCCCTTGTCAGCCTGATTTGCTCTGACACCCTTTCAAGCCCCTCGACAATCAGCTCAGGGAACGGGTTGTATTTGACCGGCTCCACCAGACTTAACTGATACAACAGCCCGCTGGTATATTCAACAAGATTACTCACCAGATCACTGTGCACCTCACCCGCTTGTATCAGAGGATAAAGCGAGTGACTGCCAAAGAAATAATCCTGTATCTCACGCTCCCGGCCAGCAAACAACGTATTGCGGCCAAAGTAGAAATCCGGATCATACATGAGGTCTACGAAATGGCCTTTGCCAGTCGGATATTCACGATGATCATCCGGCACCACATATTCCTGGTACAGAGCCTCCCATCTCGCCAGATCCGCCTGCGGCTCGCACATCAGCCTCACGATCAGCGGAATCCGAGTCGTCGCTCTGTCATAACAAGCCAGATTGCCTTTTTGCCCGTCCCCATATTTCGCCTCATCCAGTATCTCGCCACCGACGTAATAGCGGCGCATCAACTTATCGTTCACGCCCATCACCAGCGGACAACTGACCTTGTTAATCGCCGCCCGTATTGCCTGCCAGCTTTCGCGACGACGGCGCTTTTCTTCCTGGCTCAGGGTCATTTCTTTTCTCATCTGTAAAAACGATATATCCATGAATCAATCATCATGGCTTCAGGATATCCGGCAGGTCATTCATGATGACGTCCCTGATTACACCCGAACCATTGAACAAACCGAACGACTTGTCAGCAGCTGTGCTGCAGATTCTATTGCCGATCACCGCGCCCGTACCGAAGCTTGACGGATGGAGCGCCGGCGGCATCTTCGTCATGCTGTCTTCATGACGTCTCATCTGCGCTGGTGTGGGCGCGACATGGCCACGACTGTCCCTGCCGAAATCCTGATACCACCACTGGAAAAATGATGGCAATACGACATTTACTTCATTTTTCTGTTTGGGTTTTGACTGCGTTCTATTTTTATTCAACGCAAGGCAATCGAGCGAGAACTGCAGATGGGGAAATGTCCTCGTTTTCGAGGCACTGGTCCACTGCTTGTTCTTGAGGTTCCTTCCGGCAACGCTCTTCACCTCGACCCAGGACACGTCTTTCAAGTCATCGTCACCTTCGACGACTTCTGCGGTCACGATATCCGTTCGACGTTGCCTACTTATTTTTTTATTCTTGCTGCGATTGAAATGAATTTCCGTTTCTTTTTCGATGAATACCGGCTGCCTGCTCGCGATTCCCAGTTCCTTCTTGATGTTGGCGTACGCCAGTACCAGCAGATGAAACACGATGCCGTGATGGCTGCCTTTGGCATTGGCACCGGTTTTCGCAAGATGAATGAACATGTTCGTATAGAGACCGCGCAATTTCTTGTTGATGTTGCCTTTGGCATACGTTTTGAACGGAATGCAGACGTCGAGCACATCGTCAAACGGATCCGTCTTGCAGTCCTTCCGTGATTTCAGGTACGCAGACACGGCAATGATGACCGCCGGATGCACTCTCAGGCTACGCGCATTATCGATCAGATTGCTCAGACCTTCTCTGGTCAGTGCTTCGGCACCTTTCAGCATCTGGTGTGTGTGAACCATCCCTCTCAGATCCTCTGCATTGACCTTCTTCAACGCCTGCGTCGTTGCCCTGACCGCGGCCACGAGTTCTCTGGCATCCTCCCGATCGATCTTTCCCGAACCCCGTATCCGACTGATCAACCTCACCAGCCGGCGAACCGACACCATCGCTCGCGTCACCTTGTTTACCTTCGCCGCCGTCGCTTCCGACACCAGAAACCGCAGGATCAAGGCGTCAGAGCGATCATTCCTGCCGCTCGGCAGACCGGCAACGACCAGGCCCTCTCCCTCCCAGCCATTCGTGGGCAGCGACAGGTATTCCACCCAACCGATAAGATCTTCCTCACTCTCGATCGTGTTCAGTATGAACAGCAGCGCTTCACGCGATTCCTCGTCCAGCGTCATCTGCGCAAACACGTACAGCGTCGGCAACCAGTGCAGCAGACTCTGCACATCGCCCTTCCACGCGCGCTTGATCGCCCGACCCATCGGCCCTGCCGTGCTTCTGAAGAACGCCGGATCGATCCGCCTTGTCAGGCGCATCACTGCCTTCAACCCCGGAATGAACGGCTTCAGGGGTTTGGCCAGCGGAATGATCGTCAGCGTCCCCAGGGCCGAGCCCACCAGTTCCACAGTGCTGTAGTTCGGGTTGCCCGTCGCCAGATAGAACAGCTGTCGGGCCAGCATCACCGCATCACCGACGGGCAGGACAAACGCCACCGTCCCGAAGAGTCCATCCACGAAACCGGCCTCCGCCCTCGGCACCACCGCATCGCCCACCGCCACGAGTCCGTATCGGAGCGAACGTTCGAGCGAGCCGAAAAGACGTTCCGCGTCACTGCCGCCGAAGCGATCAAGGTAACCCACATCGATCGGTGGCAGCGTTGCGGCGTCGGCAAGGTGTTCGATCACGTAGCCGCTGATCGTCCGATAGTAATCGCTCGAAAGCACCGAGGCGTAGCCGCGGGCCGAGCCGCTCACGAGTGCCACGCGCTGCACCTTGATCGCACTGCCTGCCTGCGCGCCGTTGAGCGTTCCCTGACCATCGACGAAGAGGCTCGCCCGCCCGGCTTGGTCGAGGGTGACGCTGCGCGACTCGATCACGTTGCCGCTCGCCGCTGCCTTCGTACCGTTCGCTTCAGTCAGGCTAAGCAGCGCCTTCGTGTTCCAGTCGTAGAGACGCAATCCATGCACGAGCAGTGCCTGATCGGCGGCACTCAGAGTGTAACGGCCATTGCCTCCGTACACCAGCTCACCGCCGAGCGCCACCTCGCTCACCACCCCATCAACGTACAGGCTCAGGGTACCCTCATGAAACCGGGCGGCCAGCGTGTGCCAGCGGCCGGGGGAGAAATATCCCGCGCCGCCGGCCTCGCGCGGACGACCGACCACCGTGGCCGTGCCCTCGTTCGTGGTCGCGCTGAGGTGCAGTTGCCCCTCCGCCGTGTAGCCGAGCGTCATGGCGCCATCCAGATCGAGAAGGGTACTGGTAAAGGTGCCGTCGCTGCCTGCGGCACCACTGCCCGTTCCCTTCACGAGCGCATCCGGTGCCTGCACATCCAGCCGCACACCGAAGCTCGACGGTGCGCTGAGCGCCTCGGTTCTCGGTATCGAAAGATTGCCACCGGCATCGATCCGGGTGCTGTGACCCACGCCCAGCGGGCCGCCTTCCACCACACGAGCGCGGTCGAAGCTTGCGCGGTGCAATGTGGTCCTGTCGAGAATCGATCCCGTCGGCGAACCGCTGCCGGCAGGGGTATCGAACGTGAGCGCATCGACCCGCAGCCCGTGAGTGGACGGAGCCTGTACCCGGTACTGGCCGCTCCCTTCGTACTGCAGTTGCTGACGCCGCAGCATCACTTCCTGCCGCTCGCCGTCGATGCTCAGCGACAACCACCCGTCAGCGAGATGCCCTTCGATCCGGTGGCTGCCATCGAGCGGATGGCGGGAAAGCAGCCGCACCTCTCCGGCTTCGGTCCGGGCGATGAGTGCAGCCCGTCCATCGGCAAGGCGTGCGAGGATCAGCGCCCCGTCCATCGTTAGAATGACGCTCTCCTCGGCCTCGGGCGATGAGTCGCCGACGATCGGCACGAAGCTCGCCCTCAGCGAAAAACCGTTCTCTCCGCTCGCACCCGTGTTGTCGGTCACGATCCGGTACGATTCGTCCGGACCTAGCGAAGCCGTGTGCGGGTGCAGAGGCACATCGCTCGGTTCGAGTGTCGTCAGCGGCCAGGCGGCCATCGGCGCCCGGTTCGGGTCGGCCAGATCCCCGATCCGGATCGGCACCGTCTCGCCCGGTGCTCCCTGGATCGCGAACGCACTCCGCGTGGAGTAGCCGTGCTCGATCGCGACACCGTCGTAGCGCTTATGGGTGAACTTTCCGGCCTGCACCTGATCGCCGACGAGCAGCGTCTCGACACTCTCGATGCGCCGATCCGCCGCTTCCCAGGCGATGGTGTAGTTCACGATCTCGGTGGCGCCGATACCGGCGCGCGCCGTCAGCGTCGCCGCGTTGCTCTCGTCGGGCTTCAGCTGCAGCACCTCAAGCGTGGCAACCCCGCTCGCGTCGGTCGTCGCTTCGAAGCGGCTGACGACACCGTGGCTCGCCACGAACTCGATCGGCACACCGGCCGCGGGCCTGCCTCCGGCGGTCACGCTCGCCACCACCGCCGTGCGCTCGTGTCTGCGATGGATGCCCTCGATCCCGTTCAGCGTAATCGCGAGCGGCCGGATCGCGAACGATTCCTCGGCCTTTGCCAGATCGAGCACTCGGGCCCTGATCACGGCATCGGGACTCGGCTGCTCGCCACCGACGATCACTACGCGCGCCATACCGTTCACGGTCGAAAGCTCCTCGAACTGCAGGCGCGCGCTCCCCGTCACGCTCACGCTCACCGGCGTGCCATCTGCCACGGGATTGTTCTTCGCGTCACGCACCGTGATCGTCGCCTCGATCTCGCCGTGACCCAGCATGTACGCCTCGCCCGCGAGTGCGATCCGGATCGAGTGTGGCAACCCTGGCACCACCCTCACTCGCCGCATCGTGCCGGCGCTCGCCTCGTCGTCACCGAGGCGGCCCTCGAGCACCACTTCGTTCCCCGCTTCGGGCGCAATGTCGAGGGTAGCCTGCCATTGCCCCTCGCGCGTCGCCACCTGCCGTCGACCTTCGCTGATCTCGGCCTTGCCTTCGATTACCGTCCACTGCATCAGCCTCTCCTCGTCGGAACCACGCTCACCACCGAAACGAATCGCCTGAATCGCGAGTGGCAGCTCGTCGGCCGGGATCTCGAGCGTACCGGCTTCATCGAGCATCTCTTCGTCAACGAGAAGGCTGTCGATCGACAGAAACTCGAACGCCCATTCCCAGAGTACATTCCCTGCGTCGTGGTTGTTCAGGAGATTGATCGTCAGGTAGTCGGCGGGATCGAGCCTGCCGAGGAAGCCGAGATCACCGAGGTCGTACTCGCTGTAACCGAGGCTCGTGATCTGTTCGTGGCCCTCCACCGAATAGAGGAACTCGGGGGCGTTGCCGAAGTAAGCCAGCGGATCGTACTCGCTGCTCGCGAGGCTGTTCGAGAGCAGGAAACCCGTGTCCTCGCCACCGAGCACGGGGCGATCTGCCCCGTCGAGATCGATGCTCTCGTTCTCCCCGAGCAGCCGCTCGAGACGATGGATCGAGAGATCGTGGATCGAGTACATCATCTCCGGCCGGTACACCCACTGATACACGCTGCCGTCCTGGGTGGTACGGTTGACGTCATCGATGGCGCTGCCGGGCCTGGCGCTCAGCAGCCGTGTCGCGGTTTCGTCGTGGATCGGCACCTTCACCGGCACGAGCCTCGCTGGGCGTCGCGGGAAGGTACCGTCCGGGTCGCTCGAGAAATCCGCCTGCTCGTGCGGGGCAGTGCCCGAGACATGGATGTACTGGTGAATGGCGTTCACTGTCGCATTCGCGTTCGCGAGCCTCAGCACCTCGATCTGACGCCCCGGCGTGATCTCGAAGGTTTCGGCCCGGCTGAACCAACCACCAACGCCGATATCGGCCACGCGCCCGGTGTAGCCCGGGAGTTCGGCCGGCAACGGGCTGCCGTCCCGGTCGAACCACTCGGTGTGGATGCTCACATACTGATCCGAATGCAGCGCCACGCTCTCACTGCCGACGAGGTAGTGGCGCTCTTCACCGGAACTCAGCCCCTCGGCCACCTCGTAGTGCCGCTCGACCCGTACCTTGAGGTTCGGCGGCATGAGTTCGATGTCGGGGAGTGCGATGGCGATGTCGCCGATCCGGCCCGTTGCTTCGATGCTGCTCGAGGCGGTACCGATGTAGCCTGTCGCGCGGTTGATCAGCACGACCTTCAGCGGTTCGCCAACGCGCAGCCCGTTGCCCTCGCCCCGGAAGGGCTCGCTCACCCCGAGACTTGCCTGCCAGGCTTCGTAGTCGCGTTCGAGTTCAAGCAGATAGCGGGCACTGTTCCGTGCGTTCGCTCCGGGAATCACGAGTTCGAAAAAGGCAATACCATCATCGGCGTCGACCCCATTGAGCGCATTTCCCTCACCTCTGGCAAAGGGCGTGCGCTCGGCGACGAGTTCCCCGGTACTCTCGCGAAACACATACACGTCGGTGTTCAGGAGATCCTCGCGGCTGATACTCTCAAGATAGCCTACGGGTTCGAAATCGGGCTTTCTGTCGGCGGCTCGCACGAGATCGGGTTCGATCAGTTCGCCCCCGGTATCGTGAACCAGCCCCTGCGCACCGATGCTCGCGCCCTCGGGGATCGAGAACCACACGCCGTAGTGCGGTATCGTGTCCGGTGCTTCGGCACCTTGCCGATACTCGGGAATGATGCTCCCGAGATCACTCACGTGATCGACCTCCCCGTCACCGTTGTAGTCACGGGCGTTGTCTTCGATGAAGTCGTCGATGGTCGGAGCTTCGGCCTCGCGGTACTGGGTCTCATCACCCATGATCACCGCATCGCCCTCTTCATTGTAGAGGGCGAAGCTGCCCGACAGAAGCGTTACATCGACCACGAAGTCTGCTGGCAACGGCAGGTTGGTCTGCATGCCATGAATCGTCAGCGCGTTGATGTAGTCATTCATCTGCACGGTACTGGCACCGACGGGCGGAAACGGAGCGCCGTTGCAGGTGTAGGCGCTTAGGCTCTGGAAGAGATAGCGGTTCATGCTCCCCGACCGCAGCGGGTTGAAGCTCTGGTACGGCACTGCCGCGTAAACCGGAATCGAGTAATGCCAGGTAAATCCCGGGCACGGAGGAATGTTGACGAAGCTCGTGTAGCGCCCATCCGTATTGCTGACGCTGCGTCCGTTGATCTCGAGCCCGTTGCTGATTTCGGCGTTGTCGATCGGGGCGAGGAGTTCGTCACCGGGTTCGTAGAGCGCCTGCGGCTCGTCGGCAGAGAACCCGCCATCGGGGCGGACATAGGCCACACGGTAGCCGATCACGTTTCGCGATCTCTCGAGCACCCGGCCCGTGTCATCGAGGAGCAGACTGCGCGCACTCTGGTATACCGAGTCGTCAAGCTCATTGATGTCGTAGCGCGACTCGAACACGATGACACCCTTGTCCCGGTCGAGCTGGATCGCCTCGGGCAGTGCATCACCAGCGAACGCCCCGGGGCGATACACCAGCAGGGAGCGGCTGGCCGCCCAGGGTTCACCACGCTCGATCCCGCTCGGGTAGTCGAGATTCCGGAAGGCATCGACCGTGACCACCTGGAACAGCGCCTGCCGCTCTTCGCCGAAGCTGTCGAGCAGTGATCGATAGGCGGCCGCCGTGGCCGCGAAGTCGGCACCACTACTGAGCCAGAGCCTGGGGTCACCGGCATCATGACCGTTGATCAATCCGACGAGTTCACCGGTCTTGGGGCTGTATTCGGCGAACTGCTGCCGCATCGCGCCTTCGCCACTCCCGACAAGCCCCTGCTTGTAAACTCTGCCCGTGATCTGTTGCTGACCGCCACCATGCAGGCGAGCGGCAACGTCGCTTAGGTCAGCATGCGCCTGTGGCAGGGTCAGTGGCAGGGCCAGTGCAAGCATTCCTGCAGCCCGACGTACCGTCCGTCTGAATACTGAATTCGCGGCAGGCAGCATCGATGAAAACCGCATGATCACCGTACCTCCTGCAATTCTCTGAACAGCTGATTGATCGACTGCATCTCACCCGCTTCCCAGTCGGCAAGTGCCTCCTGCTGATCGCCAACCACAAGCGCATAGGCCAGATAGTCGAGCGACTTCAGTACCAGCTCGCCCGAGGAATGCACCTGGCGGCCATCGATCACGCCGGCACCCGCTGGCACCAGTTGCTTGAGTTGAGGATCGAAGCCGATCAGCAGCACACGCGTACCGTCTGGCGGCACATGCGCGTAACTTCCATTCAGCGATGGAATGTTGATGGTCAGGGACACATCGCCCGACACCTCTATACCGGCTGGTTGCAAATGCCAGGCGAAAAGCGGAGGTGACCCTTCGGCAACGTCATGCGGGAACTGACCACTCAGGAGCATCTGCACCTGTGCCACTCCGGCATCATGACCATTCGGGAAACGAAGCTTCGCTTCGCTCAGATCGAGCTGTAACGCTCCGCGGTACAAGGACAGTTTCTGCCCCCCTTCGAGAAGGACAAAAGGTTCGTCAGGAAGTATCCGTGGCAGGGCAAATCGCCCCAGTGTGTTGATGCGCTGATTTTGTATATTGATCCAGTAGTCGCTGATGCCGAAGGTCGGATCATTCTGCCCGGGGTTCAATACCAGCCGGTAACGCCATAGGCGCCAACTCAAGGCGCAAGCCGATGATTTCTCCTTGAAAAATCAGGGGTGACAGCTACAGGGATTGCTTTTACCGACGAAAGTGAAAGGTGATCCATACAGCTTCCACACCCTGTTTTCAGCTCGTTCGACGACTTCGTGCAAGCCCTGCCGGCAGATTTCGAGGCGCAGGCCCGTCAGCTGGGTGCCTTCCGGCGCGCCCGAAAGATCCAGTCACCGACCCAGTTGCTGCAGCTGGTGATGCTCTGTTGCGGCATGGATCTCTCCCTGCGCAGCTGCGCCGGCGAAGTGTCCCATCATCAGGGCTGCATCAGCGATACCGCCGTCGCCGGACGCCTCGGCGGCTGTGTCGAGTGGCTCGGCTCTCTCCTCGCCGGCGTGCCGGGGCTCGATGCCGGCTTCACCGATACGGGAGAACTCGAGAAGATCGACTGGTACTCGCGGCTCAGGACGGCGGACACGGCGACACGATCCGTGCCGGTGGTCCTGATGCACAGGGATCGGGAACGGGGCGAGAACCGCTGCGTGCAGGGTTTTCTGCACGCGATACCCCTGCCGCCGACACAGGCCAGCAAGGCCCGACGGCGTGCGGCAGAGCGCGCGAGGAAACGCGGCGGCACCGCCAGTCGCGCCACACGCTTTCCGGCCGGCTGGGTGCTGCCGTTCTCATCACTGCCCTCGGCGATGCTCACGAGCAGGACGATCGCGTCACTCTACCGGGTTCGCTGGCAGGTGGAGCTGCTGATCAAGCGACTGAAGAGCCTGCTGGATATCGACAGGCT